>JGI24709J26583_10001541_pt1 | contig 19407 bp, 16 predicted proteins | sample BioPla2DNA1_FD_26583 | JGI IMG/M metagenome (IMG submission 26583) | reverse complement strand
GCGGCTCGGCTGTGTTAATATGTCATCAGGAGGTTGTATGTCCGCTTATTCATTGGATAACATTCGCAATTTTTCTATCATCGCCCATATAGATCACGGAAAAAGCACGCTGGCAGATCGTCTGATCGAGTCTACCGGCGGTTTAAGCGAGCGCGAGATGAAGGATCAGGTTCTTGACAACATGGATTTGGAAAGAGAGCGCGGAATTACGATCAAGCTGCAGACAGCTCGTCTTCGCTATCGAGCCTCCGATGGAAAAGAGTATCAGTTGAATCTCATCGACACCCCCGGTCACGTAGATTTTACTTATGAGGTCTCTCGTTCTCTTGCAGCGTGTGAAGGCGCTCTATTAGTCGTCGATGCAAGTCAAGGTGTGGAAGCGCAGACGATTGCCAATGTGTATTTAGCTGATGCGCAGGGACTCGAAATTGTTCCTGTCCTCAACAAGATCGATTTGCCTTCGTCGAGGCCGGAAGAAGTGATCAAAGAGATCGAAGATATTATCGGCGTTTATGCCGAAGACGCTCCTCAGATCAGTGCAAAGACAGGCTTCAATATTGATGCTGTTTTGGAAGAGGTGATCAAAAAAGTTCCTACACCGAAAGGGGATCCCGATGCTCCGCTTAAGGCGTTGGTATTTGACTCCTTTTATGACACCTATAGAGGAGCGATTCCGATGATTCGCATCTTCGACGGTGAAGTAAAAAAGGGTGANACAGTGCTGATGATGGCGGCAAAACAGGAGTTTGAAGTGACTGAGGTGGGTGTTTTCACTCCCGCAATCGAACCCGTNTCTTCACTTCGAGCAGGCGAGGTTGGGTATATAGTGGCATCCATCAAAGATGTTCGCTCCGTTCGCGTTGGAGAGACCGTGACGAAAGCGGACAATCCCGTCACTGAGCCTTTGCCGGGATATAAAAGAGCGCAACCGATGGTGTTTTGCGGACTGTATCCTGCGGAGGGTGAGGATTACGAAAATATACGTGATGCACTGGAAAAACTGCAGCTCAACGATGCGTCGCTGACGTTTGAACCGGAGACAAGTGTGGCCCTCGGTTTTGGCTATCGATGCGGTTTTTTAGGTCTTCTTCACATGGAAATCATTCAGGAGAGACTGGAGCGCGAGTTTGATCTGGACTTGATTGCCACAGCGCCGAGCGTCATCTATAAAGTCATCACGACAAAGGGAGAAGAACTGTGGATTCAAAACCCCACGAACCTTCCCCCTGCTCAGGAAATACAATCGATCCATGAACCCGTCGTGAAATCCAGCATCATTGTCCCCAAGGAATATATAGGAAATGTGATGGAGCTGGCGCAGAATCGAAGAGGCGTTTTCTTGGATATGAACTTTTTAGATGAGAGAAGAGCGCTGATTCACTACGAACTCCCGTTAAATGAAATTATCTATGATTTCTTTGATGCGCTTAAAAGCCGCACGAGGGGCTACGGCTCCTTTGACTATGAGATGGATCGCTATGAAGTCAGCGATTTGGTAAAGATGGACATTCTCATCAATTACGAGCTGATTGACGCCTTCAGCATCATCGTGCACAGGGATAAAGCGGTGGGGAGAGGGAGACAGATCGTAGAACGCCTTAAAGATGTCATTCCTCGTCAACAGATCCCCATTCCCTTGCAGGCTGCCATCGGAAGCAGCATCATTGCCAGAGAAACGATACGAGCGCTGAGAAAAGATGTGCTTGCCAAATGTTATGGCGGAGATATTTCACGTAAAAAGAAGTTGTTGGAAAAACAAAAAGAGGGGAAAAAGCGGATGCGCCAGTTTGGAAATGTGGAAGTGCCGCAACAAGCCTTTCTCAGTGTGCTGAAATTTGATGATGAAAAATAATTTGGGAATTTATATTCACATTCCGTTTTGCAATAAGAAGTGCGATTACTGTGATTTTGTCAGTTATTGCACCGGTGACGAGGTGAAGGCTCGCTATGTTGATGACCTGCTTTTAGAAGTGAGCCGATATCGAGATCTCGTCGAAAAGGCAAATATATCGACATTGTATTTTGGAGGAGGGACGCCAAGCGCGCTCCCTCCTGTTTTGCTTACAAGACTTCTGGAGGGACTTCCGCCGCAATTTTTTCAAGCTGAGGAAATTACCTTTGAGATGAATCCTGAAAGTGTTACCGAAGAAAAACTTTGCATTCTCCACGATGCAGGCATTAATCGAATAAGCCTGGGCGTGCAGAGCCTGTGTGATAGAACGCTGAAAATATTGGGGAGAGCTCACAAAGTGAATGATGTCTACACAGCTGTCGACAAGATTCGAACGGCCGGTTTTCATAACCTGAACCTGGATCTGATCTATGCGATTTCAGAAGAACACCCCGTTGAGGATTCAATTCTCCTTCTTGCCGAGATGGAGCCTGAGCATGTTTCGACGTATCCCCTGGAGATATATAGCCATCTTCCCCTGTCTGAAAAAATTTCTCTTGTTGAAGACGAGTTTTTTTTGAAAGAGTTTTCCAATATTGAGCGAGTATTGGGAAATAAGGGATATTATAGATATGAAGTATCGAATTTTTCAAAGCCGGGTTTTGAGTCGAAACACAATGTCGCTTATTGGAAGCGAGTCGATTATCTTGGATTGGGTGTGTCTGCACACAGTCTTTTAGGCTCTTGCCGCCATAGCAATGTCGATGATCTTCTTTTGTATCATGAGGCGCTGAAACAAGGAAACTGTCCGGTTATGAAAGAAGTGATGTTGACGAAGGAAGATGAGGCATTTGAAATGTTGATGTTGGGGCTGCGCCTCACAGAAGGGGTTGATCTTTTTACATATCATGCAAAATATGGAGAGTTTACCGATGCACAAAAGAGGGCGATAGAGAGATTTTCGCGGCAAGGTTTTTTTGAACGCAGTGAGGGAAGACTTGCTCTTACGCCAATGGGAATGAACATGATGAATACTGTTTTAGTGGAACTGATGGAATAGGGAAGTTTGAAACTTCGTTCTCATTGTTATACAATACGGAGAGCGAAAAAAAACGGAGGTGCTATGTATCGCAAAACTATTGAAGAGCGCTTCGAGGAATTGATGACTTCGGAAGAAGGACTTTCCAGTGAAGAAGCAAAGCGCCGTCTTGAAGAAGACGGGTTCAATCAAATAGAAGATGAAGAGCCTCAGTCGGTAATTGGCCATTTCGCAATGAGCTTTATGAGTGTGGCGAGTCTCATCCTTCTTGGCATTGCCGGCGCGTACTATTTTCTTCATGATATTTGGAATGCGATTGTCATCCTTGGCATCGTGATTTTACATTCTCTGATCAGCACCTTTCAGTATGCTCGCACTAAGGGAGCACTGGAAGCGCTGAAAGATTTGTCAACGCCTCGCGCTATGGTGATGCGAGACGGACGGCCTGTAAATGTTCGAGTGACGGAACTGGTGAAGGGCGACGTTGTGATGCTCGAAGCCGGAAGTGTCATTCCTGCCGATGGGCGTCTCATAGAAACGCACAATCTGCAGGTGGTGGAAAGTGCACTGACAGGCGAAACGGCTCCGATTGACAAACAAGTCGATTTTATGGCTGATCAGAACATTCCGCTTGCCGATCGTCTGAACATGGTCTATGCATCTTCACCTGTCAGTTATGGCAGGGGCAAGTTTGTCGTCACGGCTACCGGGATGAATACCGAGATCGGCAAAATTGCTTTTATCCTCTTAAAAGATGAGAACAAGAAAACACCTCTTCAGCTTCGCCTAGACAGCTTGTCAAAAAGTCTTTGCATTATCGCGGTGTTTGTCGCTGCCGCGGTTTTCGGAATTGGACTCTTACAATACCGTCTCATTGATGAAATGGTGTTCGGCGCGCTTGCTCTGGCGATTGCAATCGCTCCGAAAGGTCTTGGCACCGTCTCGAAGTCTGTACTTGCACTGGGCATTAAAAGATTGAGTAAAAAGAATGCCATTATCCGCAGTCAAGCAACTGTAGAGACTCTGGGATGCACGACCGTCATTTGTGCTGATAAGACAGGAACTCTCACTCAAAATATCATGAGCGTCACAAAAGTTGCCGGGTTTGCCGACTCGAATGAAGGCTTGATTCGAGCATCGGCTCTCAATAACGATGTACAGATGCGTGAGGATGGATACCATTTGGGGGACCCGACAGAGGTCGCTTTGGTAAATTATGCGCTCTCGCAAGAAATGAATATAGAGGAAGAGAGGGGGAAATACCCTCGGGTCGGGGAAATTCCTTTTGATGCAAGCAGAAAGCTGATGAGTACTGTTCATCAGACGGAAGATGGTTATATTCAATATGTCAAAGGTGGGCTCGATGAGATCCTTGCACGAAGCACGATGATTCGAAAAGGTGATCAGACGCTTGAGATGACATCGCAGATGCGCTATCTCATCAGTGAAAAGAATGAGGAGATGGCATCTGAGGGCCTCCGGGTGCTGGCGATTGCAGAAGCCAAGCGCGATCAAATAGAGCAACTGCATGAAAGAGACCTGACATTTCTCGGTCTCCTGGGCTTGATGGATTCCCCGAGAGAAAATGCAAAAGAATCCGTTCGTCTGTGCCGTCGTGCCGGGATTATTCCTGTCATGATAACTGGCGATCATTTCATGACGGCGCAGGCTATTGCAATGGAACTGGGCATCTATGAAGCGGATCAAGGCCATAAGATACTCACGGGCAAAGAGCTCGATCTACTCAGTGATCAAGAACTTGCGGCTCAGATTGAAGATGTGAGAGTGTACGCAAAAATTTCACCCGAGCAAAAACTTCGCATTGTCGATGCTTGGAAGAGTCGAGATCATGTTGTTGCAATGACAGACGGCGGCGTCAGCAGCACGGATGCTCTCCGCCGGGCGGATATCGGTGTAGCGAAAGGACAAGCCGGCTCAGACATCAGTCGATCTGCTGCAGATCTATTGATCATGGACGACGATTTTTCAACGATCGTCACCTCTGTCGAGGAGGGAAGAGGAATCTATGAAAATGTCAGAAGGACACTAAAATATATTCTCTCATGCAATTTGGGCATGGCTCTTTTGAGTGTTGTGTCTGCCGCGCTGGGTCTTGCGTTTCCGCTCGTTCCGGTGCAGATTCTGTGGATTCACCTTGTCTCCAGTGCGTTGCCGGCGCTGGCTCTGGGAGTGGAGCCGAGCGAAAGAAATGCGATGATGCGTCCTCCACGCCCGGTCTCCGAGGGAATCTTCACGAAAAGAAAAGTTTTCTTGACAGTTTTTGACGGAGTGCTTGTTGCGGGAATCGCTTTTGTCGCTTATCAATTCGGGTTAATGCAAAGCGTTGATGCCGCTCGCACCATGACTTTCCTTACCATCGGATTCTCCCACATCGCTTTTGCGTTCAGCTCGAGAAGCCGAGGCAGTGTCTTCAATCGTAATCTTTTTGCCAATACAAGCTTTTATGTGTCTGTAGGTCTCTCGGGCGTGATGCTGTTTCTTATCGGTTTTATACCGGCTCTTCATCCACTTTTCCGGGTGGTTCCCATTGATGCTGCACAGTGGATTTTTATCGCGGGACTCAGTGTCATACCTCTTCTTGTCAGCGAGATCCGGAAGATTTTTATACAAGGTTAGTAAAGCGCCTCTTCGGAGGCGTTTTTTTACGTCTCAATAATATGAGTCATTTCCTGATGGTGGGCATGGTCTGTTTTATACAGGATTTGCCCTTATCTTTATTTTTCCTTTTGAGAAATTGCAGTGGGCTTGAATGGTTTTCATGTTGAAAAGTGATTTCGGAGAAGAAGTTCAATTCCATTGAAAAAAACGATTTTTGTCGGAAAATGCATTTTTTATTTTTTAGGTGTTGTTTTTGTGCGAAATGTGTGTATAATTATACTAGCACTCAATAAGCCGGAGTGCTAACGAGGTAAACTATGCTTACAGAGAGACAGAGAATTATTTTAAAATTTATCGTAGACGACTTCATCTCGACCGGTCATCCGGTTGGAAGCCGGACGCTCTCGAAGAATCCACAGCTCAATGTTTCTGCGGCTACGATTCGCAATGAGATGGCGGATCTGGAGGAGTTCGGATTTATCACTCAGCCGCATGTTTCTGCCGGTAGGGTGCCTTCTCAGCTGGGAATGAGATTTTATGTTGACAGTTTTCTTGAAGATGTGGGATTGATCAGCGCAGAGCATCAATCTGTCACCGGAAAACTCTTTGCGGAGAGGCACGCCAGAAGTGAGCTCCTGTTGAATCGGGCGGCCAAGCTGCTTTCCGAACAGACGGGATTGGCTTCTGTCATCACAGCTCCCGGTTTTTCAAGGAGGAAACTTGCCAATTTGCGCTTGGTGAGATTGGGTGAGCACAATACGCTATTAGTGCTCGTCAGTGATCAACAGGATGTGGAGACGGCTTCTTTCGGAACACCTGATGTTACCCAGACATCGCTTGATGAACTCAGTGACGGGCTGGTGCGTGTCTTTGGAGGAGAGACCATCGAAGGCATGAGCCGTGCAAAGGTCTTTCAACTGAAGAGAGAGTATCCGCAGCATGGTGAGATCGTCGATGTTCTGGTACCGGTTCTGCGCGATCTTCTCAGACGCTTTGATCACGAATATATCAGTGTGTGGGGCGTGGATAGGCTCCTGGCGAAAGGACCTTTTTCCGATTTTGAGAGTGCGGGGAAGTTGATGAAATTCTTTGAAGATCCCCGTAAACTGTCCGCTCTTCTTGATGACGGAGAAAGCGGGACGAGGATCCGAATAGGAGACGAGCTGGGGGATCCTCTTTTCAGACGCTGCAGCGTCATTCAATCGGACTATGGGTATGGATCAGAGCAAAACGGAATGTTGGCGGTCATTGGAAGTGTCCGCATGAATTATGCTCGTGTACGCGCGATCGTCGACATATTCCGGGATACGCTGACGAATATTTTTTCGGGAATACAACTATAGGAGGAAGGATTGGCACAAAAAGACACGACGAAAGAAATGGATGTCCTTGAAGAAGAAATCATTGAAGAAGTTCCGATCGAGGAAGAGGAGAGCGTAGATCTTGCGGAAGAACTGGAAGCTCTCAAAGATAAACATCTTCGGCTCCAGGCGGAGTACCAGAATTATCGTTCCCGCACACAGAAGGAAAAGGAAGCTCTTTTGAGCTATGCCAATGAGAAGCTTCTCCTCCATCTGTTGCCTGTTCTCGACAATTTTGCGCGAGCAAAAAATATCATGGGGCAGATTGAAGGCGGCGAGGCGTTCACAGAAGGAATTGAGCTCATTGAGAGGAGTTTGGATGAGTTTGTTAAGAAGGAAAGTTTGGAGCCGCTTGAGGCGGTCGGGGAGGCGTTTGACCCGAATATGCATCACGCGGTTTTGATGGAAGAAGCGGAGGGGATGCCGGAGGGAATCGTCCTCGAGGTGCTTCAGACAGGCTATAAATTGAGAGATAAGATTATTCGACCGGCTATGGTCAAAGTATCAAAATAGGAGGCTAAAATGGCAAAAATGATAGGAATTGACCTCGGGACAACCAACTCGGTAGTGGCGGTCCTCGAAGGTGGAGAAGCAAAAATTATCCCGAATGCAGAGGGAAATCGCACGACGCCCTCTATTGTCGCTTTTACAAAAAAAGGGGAGCGCCTAGTAGGAGAGACGGCTAAGCGCCAGGCGATTACAAATCCTGATCGCACCATCTCCAGCATCAAGCGACATATGGGTTCAGATTGGACGAAGAGCATCGATGGAAAGCAGTACACACCACAGGAAATCTCAGCTTTGATTCTTGCCAAGTTGAAGGCGGATGCGGAGAGCTATCTCGGCGAGAAAGTGACGGAAGCAGTTATAACAACGCCGGCATATTTTACGGATGCTCAGCGCCAGGCCACAAAGGATGCGGGGCTGATTGCAGGCCTCGATGTCAAGCGCATTATCAACGAGCCTACAGCGGCTTCTCTTGCCTATGGGCTTGAAAAAGAAAATATCAATAAAAAGATTCTCGTCTTTGACCTTGGCGGCGGGACATTTGACGTCTCGATTCTGGAGATCGGCGAAGGAGTATTTGAGGTTCTTGCCACGAACGGAAACAATCTTTTGGGTGGCGATGATTTTGATAAGAAAATCATGGATTGGCTGATAGAGAGATTCCAAGGAGATTATGGTATCGACCTCTCGAAAGACCGATCAGCCATGCAGAGGTTGAAGGAAGCCAGTGAAAAGGCAAAAATCGAACTTTCCAGCACGCATTCAACGACCATCAACCTTCCCTTTATTTCTATGAATGAAGAAGGTCCTCTCCACATGGACTATGAGCTGACGAGGGCAAAATTTGATCAGCTGACAGAAGAACTCGTTAAGAGAACAGAGGGGCCGATGCGGGCGGCGCTTAAAGATTCCGGCCTGAAGGCGACGGAGATTGATGATGTCGTTCTCGTCGGCGGCTCTACCCGAATACCTGCCGTAGTGAACGCGGTGCGCTCTATTATCAATAAAGAGCCTCACAAGGGAGTCAATCCTGACGAAGCGATTGCCGCAGGCGCTGCTGTTCAAGCCGGTGTTCTCTCGGGAGATGTTCATGACATCCTGCTTCTCGATGTCACTCCTCTGTCGCTGGGCATTGAGACATTGGGAGAGGTATTTACAAAACTGATCGACAGAAACACGACGATCCCCACGAAGAAAAGCCAGATCTTCTCGACGGCAAGCGACAATCAGCCCGCGGTAGATATTCATGTCCTGCAGGGCGAGCGTTCGATGGCGAAGGACAATATCACTCTCGGGCGCTTCCAGCTTGACGGAATTCCTCCGGCAAGGCGTGGTGTTCCACAGATTGAAGTCACTTTTGACATCGATGCAAACGGAATCGTCCATGTGTCTGCCAAGGATCTGGGGACCGGAAAAGAACAGAGCATCAATATAACTGCCTCTGCCAATATGACCGACAGTGAAATTCAGAAAAAGGTCAAGGAAGCCGAACAATACGCTAAGGAAGACCAGGAGAGGAAGGATCTGGCGGAGATGAAAAACCGCGCCGACTCTTTGATCTATGAAACGGAGCAAAGTCTTAAAGATCTTGAAGGTGAAATCACAGAAGATGAAAAAGCTTCCGTTGAGAAAGAAATCGAGTCATTGAAAAAGGCTCTTGAAGGTGATACACTGAGTGAGATTCGCGAAGGCGTCGATGCGCTCAGCAATGCCATGCAGCCTCTTGCCCAGAAACTCTATGAGAAGAAAGCGCAGGAGCAACAGGCACAGGAAGCTCCTCAGGGAGAAACCCAAGCCCAAGACACGGACTATGTGGTAGTAGACGAGGAATAGGCTCTGAAAGAGCCTTTCCTTTTAAGGAAAACGAATGAGTAAACGCGACTATTATGATGTTCTCGGAGTGGAGAGGGGAGCCGATGAAAAGGCTCTAAAAAGCGCCTACCGAAAACTGGCTATGAAATATCACCCGGATAAGAATCCGGGAGACAAGAAGGCGGAAGCAACATTTAAAGAAATCAATGAAGCTTATGAGGTTCTGACGGATCCGCAGAAGCGAAAGCTCTATGATCAGTTCGGACACGCAGGGGTAGATCCTTCTGCACAGGCAGCCGGTGGAGGGCCTTTTACCGGCGGGTTTGGCGGCTTTGAGGATTTCGGAGATGTATTCAGCAGCTTTTTTGGGGGAGGCTTTTCCTCTTCTTCACGCGGCTACAGCCGCGTGCGAAGGGGAGCTGATGTCCAGGTGGAAGTGCGCCTGAGTTTTATGGAGGCTGTGCAGGGAGCGGAAAAGGAAGTGACCTTTTATCGCTTGGAAGATTGTCCGACCTGCTCCGGAAGCGGAGCTGAACCGGGCACCTCCATGAAGACTTGCGAGCAGTGTGGTGGAAGAGGTGAAGTTCGGTATGCCCAGCGTTCTCTCTTCGGCGAAACGATCAGCGTTCAAGAGTGTCCGACCTGCCGCGGAAAAGGCGAAATCCCCGAGACAATATGTCATACCTGTAAAGGAAAGGGCAAAGTTCGCAAGCGAAAGAAACTGAGTGTCAAGATACCGGCAGGTGTCGACAACGGCCACATTCTCACTCTTTCAGGAGAAGGGGATGTGGGAGAATCCGGAGGACCGAAAGGGGATGTGCTTCTGCATTTCCGCGTTGCGCCCGACAGCCTCTTTAGGAGAGAAGGCAGCGACATCTATCAGGAAGTCCATATCAATTATATCCAAGCGGTTTTGGGTGATGAGATTGAGATTCCTTCGTTGGAGGGCAAGCTGAGATTTAAGATATCCCCCGGAACGCAGTCAGGTGAAATTCGCCGACTTGCCGGAGCGGGAATTCAGCGGGTCAACTCCTATGGAAAGGGAGATCACTATGTGACGATCATCGTCGATGTTCCAACCTCGTTAAATGACAAACAGAAGGAGGCTCTTCTCCATTTCGGCAAAGAGATGAATCTGGTCACACCCAAAGAGAATAAGAGTTTTTTTGAAAAAGTAAAAGACGCCATCGGCAACAATTAGCCCGGCGTTTTTTTGCTCCGTCTCTCATTGAGTGGGCGGAGCATTTGTTATACTATATGTATTATGAAAAGTGATAAAGTGTTGTCTATCAAAGTTGTCCTGAAGTCGGGTAAAGTGGATACATTTGAAGAGCTGGTCGCTCTTTATCCGGTTCAGGGAGTCGAAATAGTAAACCCTGAAGANCCCATGTACGATGTTGAAAGATGGGTTGAAGAGGAGCGNCCGGAGCGACCTGAAGGAGAAGCCTTCGCTATTTTGTATGCAGATGATGAAGTAACGCGGCGAGTTCTATGCGACCTTCAAGACCTGATCGATTCTTTTGAGACGCTGGAGACAGAAGAGGTCGATTGGATGAAAAAATGGGCGGAAGGTTTTCGTGGGATTGAAGCGGGGGAGACTCTCTTTATTCATCCGCCATGGGTTCATCCGAAGGAAGGAAAGAACAATGTTGTGCTTCTTCCGGGTATGGCGTTCGGGACGGGCTCTCATGAGACGACGCGTCTTTCGGCGGCTGCTCTGGAGAAGTGGTTGCGCCCGGGAGATCGGGTGATCGACGTGGGCAGTGGAAGTGGCGTGTTGTCGTTGTGCGCCGCGGCTTTAGGGGCAAAGGATGTCCTGGCCATTGAAAATGATCCGATGACATTTTCAAATGCAGAGGAAAATTTCTCTTTGAATCCTTTCGGTGAAGTGATTACACATAAGGAAGGGGACTTACTTCAAGGAGTAAACAAGTCATGCGATCTCATCGTCGCAAATATTTTGCCTCCTATTCTTGTCAGAATGGCTCCTCAGACGCTTTCCGTCCTTTCTTCAGGTGGAATTGTCATTCTCTCGGGAATTTTGCAAGAGAGGGCGGAGGAAGTAAAAGCGGCCTACAGAGATCATTTTCGACTGTTAGAAGAGACGGCCCTCAATGAATGGTCAGCTCTCGTATGGGAGCGCAAAGAGTGAAGGTGCGGTTTGTCACGCTTGGCTGTAAGGTCAATGCGGAGGAGACACAACAACTGAGAGAGGGACTACTGCGTGCCGGATTTGTCCCGGCAAAGGAAGATGAAAAGGCGGATCTCACAGTCGTCAACACCTGTTCCGTCACACATCTTTCCGATGCGAAGAGCAGACGGAGCATTGAGGCGGCAAAGAGAGAGGGAGGGTATGTCGTCGTCCTCGGCTGTTATGTCACTCTCCATAAAGATAAGATGGAAGGAGTGGACCTGTATCTCGACTCCGAGAACAAAGAAAAGGCGCTGGAAATAATACTCGAGACTTTTTCCTTGAAAAGGCCGCTGAAGCTTCCTGAAGCAGAGTATCACCCTCGCACCAGGACCTATCTCAAAGTGCAAGACGGCTGTGATTCCTTTTGCAGCTACTGTATCATTCCCTTTGCAAGGGGAAGAGCAAGAAGTGTGGCGGAAGAGGAGATTTTGGGCCTTGCCTCCAGGCGTATTGAAGAGGGTTTTCAGGAACTGGTTCTCACGGGGATCAATCTTTCGAGATATGGAGAAGATACAGGAAGTTCTTTACTGGAGTTGATCGAGAAATTGGCCGCTCTTTCACCGAGCCGGATTCGCCTGGGAAGCATTGAACAGGGGATTATTACCGATGAATTTCTTAAAAGAATGTCGGGAATCAGAGGGTTTTGCGATCACTTTCATCTTTCGCTTCAGTCAGGAAGCGCGAAGATTTTGCGAGATATGAATCGCAAATATACTCCCGATGAGTATGAAGAGAAGGTGCATCTCATCAGAGGTTATTTTCCAAAAGCCGCTATTACAACGGATATTATCGTCGGCTTTCCTACGGAAAGTGAAATCGAATTTATGGAATCGATGGAGTTTGTCAGGAGAATCGGCTTTGCTTGCGTCCATGTCTTTGCCTATTCAAGGCGTGAAGGAACGCAGGCGGCAAAACTTCCCGACCTGGATCCTCAGATAAAAAAACGCAGAAGCGCTCGGCTTAGAGCATGCGCAAGACAAGAGCAGGAAAAATATCTTGACTCCTTTGTCGGAGAAGAGGTGGACGTGCTCTTTGAAGACCGCGGCGGTTTGACTCCCCAATATGCAAGAGTGGAAGTGGATTTTCCGCCGCCTGCGGGTATGATAGAAAGAAGGAAGATTATCCGAAGAGAGGGATTGATCCTGAGAGGATAGAAAGGAGAGACATGGACTGCTTATTTTGCAAGATAGCTGGCGGCGAGATTCCTTCAGAGATTGTCTATGAAGATGAGTGGATAATAGGTTTTAAAGATATTTCACCTGTTGCTCCGAATCACATTTTGTTTATTACCAAAGCGCATTACGCCAACATCAACGAACTTTCTGAGAATCCGAAAGATCTGACAGCGCTCTTTGAAGCGATCAGAAAGTATACTCTTCAAGAAGGGCTTTCAGAGGACGGTTTTCGAATCGTCAGCAATCTCGGTGTGCGGGCTCAGCAGAGCGTTCCACATGTTCATGTTCACGTAATCGGCGGACGCGACCTCCAATGGCCTCCGGGTTAAAGGAAAGATATGGCGATAGATACAAAAGCGGTCATTGCTGAGGCAGCGGCGAAGCTTCTCGTTGAAAACAAGACAAAAAAGCTCACCGTCAAGGATATTGTGCAAGAATGCCGGATGACACGACAGGCATTTTATTATCATTTTGACGGCATTCCTGATCTCTTGGATTGGGTGCTTCAGCGCCAGGCAAGAGAGATGCTTTCAAAGATGATGGAAAAAGAAGATGCCGAGGAAGCTCTGCGTTATTTCATCGAAATGACGTTGTTGTCGCGCCCGTATTTTGAAAAAGGGCTGGCGACAAACTACCGAACAGAAATGGAAAGAATCCTTAAAAATGCGCTTGAATATGTCTTTGATCATATGATGAGCGCCAGCGGACTCTATGCAGATGTGTCCCGAAGGCAATTCGATATTATCCGAAAGTATCATATTGGAGGCATCCTCGGTGTTCTGCATGAATGGAACGAGGAAAATACAAAAAATATCGATGAGATCGTCCGCTTGATCATTGATTTATTCAGGAGTGGTTCTCAGTAAGAGGAACGTTATTTTTGAGGCGGTTTTTATTTGTCATTGTTGCCGAAGTGTAAAAAAACTTTACACTTCGGTTTTTTTGTCTTTACACAAAGAAAATAGTGTGCATTGTCTCCGGTGAGAGTGAAAGATACGATAAATATAGTAAATATCGAGAATATCAATTGGAGGGAGGTATGGGTCAACATACACTTACTGCAAAACTCAATGAACTGCAGAGACAGTACGGAAAAATGATCAGCTTCATTTCGTTGACAGATAATCATTCTCTGAATCAACTGGAGAGTGAGATTACGGAGGCGAAGAGAGTATACATGAAGAATCGCCAATGTTTAAGCGATAAAATGCTTTACAGTAAATCTCGCGCCTCTTCTGAGATTGCTGAACTATATGAACATATCGATCGCAAGTTTCAAGAAGTGAAAGATGAGGTCGTTTGTTTTCACTCTCGGGGCAAAAGTGATGTGGAGGAACGAATTCTTTTTGCTGAATATGCGCTCGATTTTGCTGCGATATCTGTATATCAGGCGCTGATTTTATCTATGGAAGCTATCTATGCAGACAAGAAACAGGTGATGGAAGGAGAAAAGATTTATGAAAAAGAAAACAGAAAATAGAAAACCACTGATTTACTATTATGCGATCGTGATGATCGTGCTGACGCTTTTTAATATTTTTGTGGCCCCTGTGCTTATGGAAAAGAAAGTGAGCCAAGTGGACTATGGGACGTTTATGCGCATGATTGAGGAGAGAAATGTGGGAAGCGTACAGCTTGAAAGTGAGAAGATTGTCTTTACCGACAGAGACAATAAACAAGTGTATGCCACCAATCCTCTAGATGATCCCGGACTCGTCAACCGGCTTTATGAAGCGGGAGCGACATTCAGCGGAAATGTCGACAGGAGGCTCTCGCCCTTAGCAAGTTCAATAGTCACTTTTTTCCTTCCGATGCTCGTATTTATCGCGCTTGGCCAATATTTTGGGAAGAGATTGATTGAACAAGCAGGCGGGAAAAACGCCATGACATTTGGACTCGGAAAAAGCAATGCCAAAATATACGTTGAATCGACAGAAGGCATCAGCTTTGACGATGTGGCGGGTGCGGATGAAGCGAAAGAGAGTCTTGCAGAGGTCGTCGACTATTTGCACAATCCGAAGAAATACTCTGAAGTGGGAGCGTCCATGCCAAAGGGGATTCTGCTTGTCGGTCCTCCCGGAACAGGAAAGACGATGCTTGCCAAGGCCGTCGCGGGCGAGGCAAAAGTGCCTTTTTTCTCCATCTCCGGCTCTGAATTTGTTGAGATGTTTGTGGGCATGGGAGCCGCAAAGGTGAGAGATCTGTTTAAACAGGCAAATGAAAAAGCTCCTTGTATCGTCTTTATCGATGAAATTGATGCTATTGGGCAAAAACGCGGAGGCAGGATCGGCGGAAACGATGAGAGAGAGCAGACGCTCAATCAGCTGTTGACCGAGATGGACGGGTTTGAAACAAATACAGGGGTGATGATACTCGCTGCCACCAACCGACCGGAAACGCTTGATCCGGCTCTCACTCGCCCGGGAAGGTTTGACCGCATCGTTCCGGTGGAACTTCCTGATATCAACGGAAGAGAAGCCATTCTTCGGGTGCATGCAAAAAAAGTCAATCTCGACGATGATGTCGATCTACGCTTTATTGCGAAGATGGCCGCGGGAGCGTCCGGAGCCGAACTTGCCAATATGATCAATGAGGCGGCTCTTTCGGCAGTCAGAAATGGAAGGAAAACCATTAGTCAGTCTGATCTTGAGGAAAGCATTGAAACGGTTATTGCCGGGCAGCAGAAGAAGAACACCGTCCTTTCAGAAAGAGAAAAACGCATAGTTGCCTATCATGAAATCGGGCATGCTCTGGTGGCGGCAAAGCAGACGCATTCAGCTCCTGTGCAAAAAATCACCATTATCCCTCGCACCTCCGGGGCGCTGGGATATACCATGCAAGTCGACGAGGGAGATAAGTACCTTTTGACAAAAAAAGAAATCGAAAACAAGATTGCTACGTACACGGGTGGGCGAGCGGCGGAGGAGATCGTGTTTTCCGAGGTCACTACCGGCGCGTCCAACGATATTGAGCAGGCGACGAAATTGGCACGTGCGATGATCACTCGTTACGGCATGAACGATGAATTCGGTATGGTGGCATTTGAGACAGTGAATAATCCCTATCTTGGCTCGGACACATCGCTAAGCTGTTCACCGGAGACGCAAAAAGAAATCGACAAAAAAGTGGTCGAAGTCGTGAAAGAGCAACATAATAAGGCAAGAAGAATTCTTGAAGAGAACAGAGAAAAACTCGATGAACTGGCCGAATATCTCTATGAGAAGGAGACGATCAGCGGTGAAGAATTCATGCGGATTTTAGGAGATGAAGCGGACTGATACAAGTAAGTGATGAGTCCTCTTCCCGGACTGCCGGAAAGAATCAAAATTAACAAAACGCCCATGATTTATTGCCGGAATGAATGAAAAGACTTAAAAGTTTAAGTCAAAGAGGGAGGATGAACTATCGCGGCATCAACAACATGGGGACAGAAAAAGAGGGTATGAGATTCATGCTAACGGTGCAGCAATCCGTCAATGATTAAACCTGAAGTTATAGAAAAAACTATTTCTAGTCAATAAAAAACTGATGATTTCATCTCTTTGTGAAGTCATCAGTTTTTCTCTATTATTTTAGTTTATACTAAACGGGCGCTGTTTTTATTCTTCCGGTTCAGCAGAGTTCATCATCTCAACAAGCTTCAGCGTTAAACCGCCATCTACCAAAATATCCGTCCCGGTAATAAACGAAGCCTTTTCGCTTGCGAGGAAATGAACCATATTGGCGATATCCTCGGGCTCGCCAAACCTCCCTGCCGGTGTCACCGATTTCATGAAATTCATTTGATCGGGGTGTGCCTCCAGAGCTTGAACAGACATGGGTGTCATGATGATACCCGGTGATAAAGAGAGAATCCGAAAGCCTTTTTGACCGTATTCCCAGGCAAAACGTTTTGCAATCAGATGAACACCTCTTTTAGAAAAGTTATAGGCTACATCAGGGCGATGTTGTGAAAATTCGATCAGCGCATCAACAGCTCCTTCAGTGGACGGATAGGTAAGATAAGTATCATAAGCGGGATTTGGAGGAATAACGTGGCCCATCATGGAAGCCAGGAGAATGACCACTCCACCCGCTGTCAAATAATCTTTCGCCATTTCTGCAAGGTTTTCTGTTCCCAATAAATCTATCTCAAAGATCTGTCGCAACTCCTCGCTCACACCGCTTACGCCCGCAGAATTGACTACTGTGCAAACTTCACCCAGGGTACTAGCATACTCAAACAGTTCTTTCAGGTTTTCCGGCTTAGATACATCTCCTTGTTTATATACAGCATTGATCCCCGCTTGTTTCAGCTCTTCTGTTGCGCGAATCAGTTTTTGTTCATTACGCCCTGTAATAACGACAATTCCTTCGTCAAACTTCTTTGCGCATTCCAATCCGATTCCGCTGCTTCCACCGGTGATAATATGAACCTTTTTCATGAATGACCTCCACTGTTGTTAATGGTTTTGTCGATGTTGTTTTTAAAATTTACCCTTTTCACTTGAATTCTATTCACTATTATTCATCCCTGAAAGTTTTATATCTATCAAAGCAGATTTCGGCAAAACGAAAAAATAATTTTTGCAAATCACTTACAACCGGAGTCTTCAGACATCAAGAACTAAGCTGAATTAAGGCGTAAAAAAGAGTGTTTCGAATATAAAAATATTACATGGGTATAATCATGAAGAATCTATCACAGATTAATTTAAAAAACTGGAGGCCATCATGAAACTGAAAGATAAAATCGTTATTCTTACAGGAGCAAGTTCGGGTATCGGTTATGCCATTGGCAAATTATTCGCCAAGGAAGGAGCGACTCTTATAGCGGTAGCCAGAAGAGTGGATCTCCTTGAAAAACTGAAAGAAGAGACTCAGGGAGAAGCCGGGCAAATTATTCCTATGCAAGGGGACGTTTCTTCTCAGGAAGATGTCGATCGAGTTGTTCAAGAAACCATAAATCAATACGGAAGAATCGATGTTCTTATCAACAATGCGGGCGTATTGGATAACTATCAATCAGCAGGTGCGGTAGAAGATGATGTCTGGGAGCGGGTTTTGAATATTAACGTCACAGGAGTGATGCGCATGACGAGAGCCGTCATCAACCATATGGTTGAAAAGAAAAATGGCGTGATTATCAACACCTCATCGGTAGGCGGGCTTCACGGAATGCGTGGAGGTTTGGGTTATGTTGCCACTAAACACGCTGTGGTTGGAATGACCAAAAATATTGGTTTCACTTATGCTGATGACGGCATTCGATGTGTGTGTGTGGCTCCCGGCAGTTATGCTACAGATATTGGACAGAAAGTAACCGGTGTTGACAATAAGACTCTTGATAAACTGATGTTGGGCTTCAATTTTTTCCCGAAGTTCGGAAATCCTGATGAACTCGCTCCTCTTTATGCTTTTCTGGCTTCCGATGATGCAGTCTTCATCAATGGTACGACCATCGTTTCTGATGGGGGTTGGACAGCTTTTTAGCTCTTTATTGTCTTGGCGATTGCTGATGTCAAAACACCTTTCCTCGGGAAGGTGTTTTTTAGAGCATAAACTCTGAAATGAGTTCTGTCGTCAGCGGAAAACATCTCTAAATCAATTAGCATCATTCCATGTTCCGTCAAATTATCAGGTTTTTCGAATGAGTGCGTATGAAAATTGATGATAGGAGGCATATGAAAATGGTTTAAAAGAGTACTTGCGCGGTCCTGTAATGTGTTATATAATCAACAAGCATTGACTCCCGGCACGAAGGTGCTAATCTTGGAAAGAGAGGGGGGAGGAAACTTGACCGGAATTAAAGTACGACCGAACGAATCTATCGACAGTGCCTTGAAGCGTTTTAAACGCGAGACTTCCAAGGCAGGGCTGATGGCTGAGATCAAAAAGCGCAAACACTACGAAAAACCAAGTGTGATCCGCAAGAAGAAGGTTGATGCAGCCAAGAGAAAGCGCAGGAAGTCCAATCGAGAGAGCAGTCGCTATTAGTTAATTGAGCATTTTTATGCTTTTGAATCGGCGACAAGACAACGCCTTAACGGTGTTGTCTTTTTTTTAGCGCAAGATGTGCTAAAATGACAGCAGAGGTGAATGTGTATGGAGAGAAGAATTCCGCTGCAAAGTGGAGTATCTTTAGCCGTTTTATTCGGCAATTTAGATGAAAATATACTTGTCCTTCAGGAAGCGATGGATGTGGAAGTGCTGGCTGTCGGAAATGACATCCTCATTCGAGGAGATGAAGATCGTTCATTGCAGGCGGCTAAAGTCCTCACACGGCTGCAGGGGAAGCTACAGCGCGGTGAAGAGGTCGATCTTGCCGTTCTCGATTATCTGATTCACAAAGCGATGGAGAAAGATTTTGAGAAAATAGAGCATCTGGAAGAAGAAGTCGTTGTGGCTACCTTTAAGGGGAAGCTCATTAAACCGAAAACTCTCGGTCAACAGGAATATATTCGAGCGATAGATCAACACACACTGACTTTTGGTGTGGGACCTGCAGGCACAGGCAAGACGTATCTTGCCGTTGCCGCTGCTGCGAGGAGTTTTCGAAGAAAAGAAGTTTCGCGGATTATCATTACTCGTCCTGCGATTGAAGCAGGCGAAAAATTGGGTTTCCTGCCGGGAGATCTTCAAGAAAAGGTTGATCCGTATCTTCGGCCGCTTTATGACGCGCTTTATGAAATCTTCGGGATGGATTCATGCCTGCGCATGCGAGANCGCGGTATTATCGAAGTGGCTCCTCTTGCTTATATGAGAGGACGTACCCTTGATGAGGCTTTTATCATTCTTGATGAGGCGCAGAATACGACAAAAGACCAAAT
>JGI24709J26583_10001539_pt1 | contig 19420 bp, 18 predicted proteins | sample BioPla2DNA1_FD_26583 | JGI IMG/M metagenome (IMG submission 26583) | reverse complement strand
ATTTTCCTTAATTCCATCCCCATTTAAATCATAATTACCTGATACCTCATAGATCCTAATATATAAATCTTCGTTTACATTACTAGTTACAGCAAAGTCGTAGTCCTTAAAATAATTACTTAGTTGAGAGAAGTCCTTTATATCAGGATCTGATCCATTATCAGAGTAGGATAAATTCGGTTCTAGCTGCGATTGTGAATCCACCACCTCAGAACCACTTTCTGCTGCTCCTTCGGTAGGTACAGCCTCAGTAGGCTCAGGCTTATTTGTAACATATTTATTATTAGAATCTTCCGTTGATTTTTCCGATTTGCACCCTACAAGAATACACGATAGCAGGATACAGGCTATTAATATTATACTTCCACGCTTCATCATTATCTTCCTTTCCTTTTTACTAATATCCGACTTAGATTTCTTATCTGTAAGTTTTATTCTTTAGGCCATATTTTACCACACTAATGGGCATAATGAAATTCTTTTAAATATTTTCTTTTTCCTGAATCAGATATAGGGATATCATTTCAGACCTATAAAAATTCCCTAATCTTGCAGAAGCTATCATTGCAAGACTAGGGCTATACTTTTATTTTAGTACCTGCACCCGATAGGCAGGAGATTGAGGAGGAATACTCCTTGTCATTGCAGAGGAGAAATCTCCATCTATTCGCATCCCCTCTCTTAAATCATACAGATTAAGTGAACTTCCCCCTTCATCCATAATTACGGTGTTATTCCCCACATTTAGCCTGACTTCCTGCATGCTAAACATATTGTTTTCATCAGTTACCCCAAATGAAATTAAAACGTAGCCTGTTCTTCCAGTGTATGCAACTACTTCCTCAATAATTGCGTTTTCTACATGTATTATAGTATTACTTAATACCATCCCCTGTTGATTGGAACTATTACGACTCATAATGATCCTCTTAAGTAACGATTGCTATTGCTCAAACTCACGGCTAAATATTACTTCATTAAAAGATTCACGGAAAGAAATTCTTTCTACATGCAGCATTAGATCATCTCCTCTACCATCAAACTCCAAAATTCTTGTATAATAAACTTTCTTTTCATCTTCTGATTTATCCTTTTTGATCTCAATAGGTCTTGTACTAATAAGCCTTTGTTCTTCTCCGTCTATAATTAAGCTTACTTTCGGAAAACTAGTATATTCGTCTGATGATAATGTTACATATGTCTTCCCATTTTTTTCATATATTTCTTCAACATCTATTACTTGTTCCATTATTTCAACCGTCTTTTCTTCTCCCTTTTCCAATGGAATTAGCTCATCTAATTCGTAAGAATTTACAAAAGAGGTTAGTTTTACTTCTAATGTGTTTACCTTTTGAGGTAATCTGTCAAACCGTATTTCAAAATTCCTACCCTTCATATTCGTTGACAAGCTACTACCAAGCTTAGGGACTTCCACTTCGTCTGCATAAATAGCCATTTCAATATCCCATATACTAAACTCTTCACCAATCATTTTATCAAGTCCCAATTGTAAGATGTTCTGTAATTTACCTTTAATAACGGTAGCAGTAGGCGTTGCCACCATAGATTCTACATTAATACTATTATTACTTTTTAATTTCACTTCTTTATTGATAGGGATAGTAATGCTTTTACCGACAGCAGTGTTTCTATCAAGTTTAAATTTTATTTCTCCATGTTCAACATCGTTATCTTTAGATAAATATGAAATGTCTAAGGTTATAGTTCGGTCATAGAATTTAGGAGCTCTATTGGTTGTAACTACCCACCTTTCATGAACACCTTCGTTATCTCTTTCACCAGCACCTCCATATCCCATTGGTCTATCTAAAAACCCTAGTACCTGCATGCGCATCCTTGAACTAACATCTTGAACATTCTTATTAGGATCCGTTATTGTATAAAACAATACTAGGTTGTTAGCGTCTAACATCACACCGTCTAGTGTTACTGATACTCCATCATCAAAGGAATAAGTTTTATCAACAATTTGTCCTCTACCAGAACTATTTAAATCCTGTATGCCTTCACTCATAACATTGTCATATCCGACAAATTTCTTTGCATAAAAGGCCAAAGTATTCATATTATAACTGAGTAAGAATATTATAACTACAATTGCTGCCGTCATTAAGTATGGTCTTCTTTTTCTGTTACTTGATCTATCATCTAATGCCATCTTAAGTTTTTCCTCTAAGTTGTTTGGTACCTGAATATTATCAAATCTTTCTTTTTCTTCATATAATAATTGCTCTAAGCTAACCATAAAAGTCACCTCCAATAGCTTCTCTTAATTTGCTAATACCGGCATTTAGCCTTGACTTTACTGTTCCAAGTGGAATTTTGAGAATCTGACTAATACTTTCATAATCGTAGTCCAAATAATATCTAAGCTTTATGACCTCTTGATGCTTAATACTTAGCCTTGAAATATATCNATCCAAAAAAATCTTGTCTTCCGGATTATTAATAGTCTCAACAGCTATATCCTCTTTTATTTCCTCTAATGACATTAATCTTTTATTTTTCTTTAGCTTGGCTTTGCATATATTTACTAAAATAGTTTTGCTCCATGAATAAAAAGCCTCATTCTTTGTCAGTTTTTTAATGTTATCATAAAGCACCACAATCATATCTTGCAGTGCATCAACAGAACAATCTTCATTTTTCATATATGCAAAAGCCAATTTATAATAATCGGATTTTTGCGCAATTATAAGATTTAGCAAGGCCTCTTTATTTCCTTTTTTCGCTTCTTTAACAAGCGCTGTTTCCACCTGATCACCACCTTTTTACATTCTTCTATATATAAGAGTATAATTAAAAGGAAAAAGTTCAAATTATTTTTTAAAAACAATACCAAATTCATGATATATCTACTACCCTAACTATACAATTCACCAATAATAGGATACAATATATTCTATACTTAAGATGTGCTTTTAGAAAGAGAGGTCAATAATGAAGATTCGTAAAGCATGCAATCTTAAAAGACTATATCATGATATGATAAGAGATATCAAAGAAAATACACCCGATTTAGCATTCATTCGCTCTGTTTGCGCTGGGAGGATTGATGATGTTGTCAGCATGTTCCGTGAGAAAAAATTGTTCTGGAATGAACCTCCGGTTGTTGATACGCCCTATGGCAGATTCGAAGGTCTTGATGAAATACGTAGCTTTACTGAAGGATTTATCTCGCGCTTCAACGCTACATCGGCAGAAGTAGAACCTGTATACCAGACTATTTCTGGTGGTAGAATAGCACTTGAGGTAGTCATCAGCTTTGTGGTGGACGAAGAAATTGAAGAAGTACCAATGTTTGTTGTAGTTGATCTTAGAACTCCCAAGCTTCTTGAGGAAGTTAGAATATACTGCCATTATTCATTTGTTCCCGACCTTACACCATACCGCAAACCTATTTTCCAACCAGCTCATTATGAGATGGGTGATCCCGGACTTTTGACTGGTGCTATGCGTAGCTATTACGAAGCATTACATCAGGCGCCTTATTGCAATGCTGAACGTATTCATAAATCATTCGCTTCCGACTGTATAGTAGGTGGCTATGAGCCCTGGGGTTCAGCAATTAAAACACGTGAAGAGATGTCCTCGGATGCACACAACTTTGGACATCATCTTAGCACTTACATACCCGCATGTGTTGGTATGAGGTATGAGACAATAATAGATGATGGTCGTACATGTGTTATTGAATGGGTACATATTGTTTCAAAGCAAGGCCAGAAGGAACGTAATCGTATCGCTATGTCTGGGATAAGTGCCTATACACGAAATGATGACGGGTATCTCTGTGCGGTACGTATCTGTGATTATGCTGGACATGAGAGTGAAATTGACTGGACCAAGACTCCTGTTACTAAGGAAGAGGCCTATTCAATCAACCTTATTGATGAATTTCCAAAGGGATGTGGTATGAAGCCTCAGATAGATGACTGAACATTAACATAACAACACACATTTTCCATGAGTTAGCGATTTGTTAATATAAGACCAAGGAGTATATAGCTGGAATAGATAACAGATTTGTAAAAAAGGAGTAATATGGCACATATACTTATTGTTGAGGACGAGAAAATGATTAGCGACCTAATCTTAATGAATTTAGAAATGGTGGGGCATACTGTTGTTCAGGCATTTGACAGCATGGAGGCCCTTTCGGCAACCAATGACCATCATTTTGACCTATGCTTATTAGATATTATGTTACCTGGGTTGGATGGCTTTCAATTAATTGATAGCTTTAATAAACTCTCTATACCGGTAATCTTTTTGACTGCAAAGGATTCTCTTACTGACCGGGTTAAGGGGCTGAATCAAGGTGCCGAGGACTATATAACCAAGCCCTTCGAAACCCTAGAACTATTAGCTCGAATAGAGGTTGTGATGCGAAGATTTGGTAAACCCAATGCAACCTTTGTCTATAAAGAAGTAGAATTTAGTCCCACAGAGCGTACCGTCCGTAAAGGAGGCCAGATAATTAATTTAACCGCACAGGAATATGCATTACTGGAGGTTTTAATACAAAATAGAAATTTAGCATTATCTAGAGATAAGCTATTAGAAGTTGCCTGGGGTTATGATTACATAGGTGAGACTCGTACTGTTGATATGCATATTCAGAGATTGCGCAAAAAGCTGGATTGGGAGGATGTCATTAAAACCGTATATAAATATGGTTATCGATTGGAGGTGTCATAATGAAGCTCCGGAGCAAGATATTTATTAGCATACTCTTAGTCTCCTTGACCACCCTGACTATAAGCTCCTACTACTTGATTAATCGTAATCATATTGATAACATAATGCGGGAAAAGGACCGTTCCTTAAATGAATTTACCTTTCTTGTCAATACCTTGGATAATGGAATAAATGCTCAAAGCAAAAAGGAGGAACTAAGACCACTGTTTCTCCGTTACCTTGAATATTATAAGACCAGAGATATTATCTTAATGATTTATGATGATAAGGAGCCTTATGCTGTTAATTTTTCAGAAGTTGATCTTAAATACTATGAGCATTTATTTACGGTTCAAGAAGGAACTCGCCAACTTCAAGTTATAGAAATAGAGAATAAGCATTATTTTTTTGTCAGTGGCAAGCTAACAAAATCTAGCAATTTTAATATTATATACGCTAGAGATATAAGTACACTTTATAAACTAAAATCACAGAGTATCTATCTCTCCCTACTAATAGCCACTACTTCAACTCTTTTATTAGGTTTTCTTTCTTATCTCTATTCTAAATGGATTACCAGGCCCATTGAGATGTTAAACCAAAATGCAAAGGAAATCTCTGAGGGTAACTATTCTGTCCGTAATATTCCTAGCAAAGATGAATTTCGCACTCTGGGTAACGCTTTTAATCAAATGGCAGAAGCCATAGAGACACATACTGCACAGTTGGAGGAAAAGGCAAAGGATTTACAGGAGTTCATTGATAATCTTTCCCATGAAATGAACACTCCTTTGACCTCCATTCAAGGCTATTCTGAATTTCTTATAAAGGCAAATGCAAGCTTAGATCAAAAACAAAGGGCTGCCCAGAATATTCATGTAGAAGCAAAACGAATGAAGGATATTTATACGAAACTAATACAATTGACACTTACTAGGGTACATGAACCAGATCTATCCACCGTAATGATTACTGATCTTTTTCATGAACTTGAGGAACGATTTATCTTTCAGTTGGACATACAAGATATTTTTTTAGAGAAAGTAATTGAGATTGATCAGATGACTTTAGATTACACCTTAATACTAATGTTATTAAGTAACCTTATTAAAAATAGCATCCAAGCCCTGCCAAACGGCGGAACTATCGTCATAAAATCATATCAACATAATGAGAATCCTGTCCTTGAAGTATCTGACAACGGCTACGGTATTCCAAAAGACAAGATAGACGCTATTATGATACCTTTCTACCGAGTAGACAAGTCCAGATCAAGAAAAACTGGTGGTGCTGGTCTTGGATTGTCCATCTGCAAAAGCATAGCCAATCTTCATCATGCAGATATTGTGATTCAATCAGATGAGGGTCAAGGCACCAAGATTCAAATAATATTTTACAAGACTGTTACAACTTCTTGATTATGCTGATAATACTCTCAATTACAATAGATAAAGATCACCTTTTAAGGAGTTATGTTGTCGCATAAGAAAGGAAGTGAATAGATATGAAAAAATTAATTATTATTAGTATGTTCTGTATTATATCCTTAAATTTATTAGGATGTAGCAAGGCAGAGCTGGAAGAGAAACCATTAGTAGTCGAAGATTCTTCAGATACTAATATTGATGTGTCCGAACCAGATTNGGANCAAGATAATCAAAAAATTCTAGAAAACCAGAGTGAGATAACAGATATAGAAACAAATTCCCAAGAAACTACCGATGGTAAATCATCCATTGATAATAACCAAGGTGATCCTGAGAGCAGAGAGACCACCAAGCCCTATAAAGCTATTGTTATGGTAGAAGGCATGGAAGAGGAAGTTAATTATCAAACTTATCAAAGTGAAAATGGCTATCAGATGGCCTATGATGTAGATCGGTTTACAGTAACAAGTGAAAATGGAATTGATACCTATATGGCAGAGAATATAAACCCTGAGATTTATCCCTATGTATTTATTAGTATATACAAATCTGAATTTGACGATAAAAACAGGGGTTTTTCAGGAAATCTACAGCTCGTCGATAAAAAAACAAATGAAGTTGTAACTTTTAATGCCTCAGAAGAAAATGTGAAACTTGGTAGCTACGATGCCATTCATTATCAATACATTCACGGCAATCAGTGGAATTCCTTGGTCAGACATATCTATGTCATTAGCTTAGAGAAGATTTATTATGTAATTCATACCAACTACTTTCTAGAAGCTTCCGAGGGTTATGGTGCAAGAATTAAAGCTATGTTAGATACAATAGTAATTGAAGGATATTAGTTTATTACCTTAATAGACTTACATAGCGATAAAACCCATAATAAAAAAGGGTTGTAATTAAAGTAATAAATCCAAAACTCAAGACAATATAAAGCAGAGCATACTTAGCTCTGCTTTAAATATATTATATCAACCATGAGTTGTTACTTAGCTTAATTATATAAGTTAGTTGTACTATTATATTAGTCTTACCTTACCCATGACAAGCATACTTCTAGGAAGTGTTGGTATCCTGGATAAGGAATATTTCAAATTTTGCTTAGGTAGCTTGTAGGTTAAGTGATTGGCAATAAAGTCAAGGCTTACCTTCATAACCTCTACAGTAACTAATTCTCCAGCGCACCGATGGCCACTATTGATGTATCCGCCTCCCTGGGGCATGAAAGTAAATGGATTACCTGTCCAATTCTCAAACCTTTGCGGGAAAAATTCATAAGGATCAGACCATAATCTTGGATCATGATTTGTTCCATAGATGTCTAATAATACTAGAGTCCCTTTCTTAATAAAATACTTTTTCCAGATCAGGTTCTTTTTTGCCCGTGCTGCTATATAAGGGGTAAATGGGTAGTAGCGCCGAACCTCCTCTACAAACATTTGCTTATAAACCCTATCTCTTGTTTGCAATCTTTTTCTACATTCGGGCTGTTCATGCATAGCAAGTACACCAAATGTAATATAGGTAGCAATTGCAACCATTGGCCTTATTATATTAAGTAATTCAACTGACGCAACCTGTGTATTCAAAAGCTTTTGATTCTGGTCCCGGTGCCAGGCTATGATATAAGCCGCTGTACCTTTTGCTGGTGATAATTTTCCAGTGCGGATTTTTCTTATAATACCCCTAATCCACTCCTCGGATCTTTTACGAGCGCACCGACCTTGCCAGTGCCTAAGTCCAATGGCTCCAAAACCATCTATCATCTTTCCTAAATCAGTGGCTCTTTGCTTTAGTTCATGTTTTTTTAAAGGAATTCCAGCCCATCTACATGCTAGCTGACACATAATAACCTGTGCTTCATCGAACAATATAATGTCATTATTATGCCATCTCGCACNATTTACCTTCCATTGCCAGTAGGTGTAATCAGTCAACTTTTTTAAGTTTTCCCCCGTCATGATTGAAATAAACATTTGCTTACGATTAATATGTGCATCCCCGTCTAGCCCTTGCACTCCATTTTGGCCAGTTAGGGTCTTCTGAATTCGCTTGGGCGCTACATCTTTCCTTTCGAAGTAGTTATTATTATAAAGAAACTTAGCCGCCTCTTCTCCGCTCATACAAATAGCTTTTTGACCTAACAAGCGTGTTTGAAAAATATCTGTTTTATACCTTAGGCATCTGTTTTGAATAAAGCAATAACCTTCTAATAACATGGATAGACTATTATCAATAGTCACATCACAAGGAATCTTTTTATTAGCAAACATAATATTTAATACTCCTTATAATTTATACTTTTATTATGTGTGCTTTTACTTTCTCTTACTCCATATTCATACACTTGCTAGAAAGTTCTATTCAATATCACTATAAGTCGATAATTTATTCTCTATAGTTCCTATAGTAAATTTTGCAACTTAATAAACTTCTCTTTCGCCTTAATGCCCCTCATTGAGCAAAAATCATCCACTCTTTCTCAGAATTACATTATTGCTAACCACGTTTCCATTAATTTCTCTAGCTCCTTACTCAATGTTTCCTTTCTCATATAAAGCTTATTTAACTCCTCATAATCAGTTCCTATAGCTACCATCATTCCATCAATCTCTTGAAGTCCAGCCTCTAGCTCCTCTATCTTCTTCTCAATCTTAACTGGATCCACGGAATCTTTGTCAATCCTCTGCCTGTTAGACTCTTCTTGATTATGAGAACTAGAAGATTTGTTTGGCTTTCCTAATTTATTTGGTTGCTTTTTATGTTTATCAAACTTTTCTGTGAGCTTTATATCCTCCTGCTGCCTCTCTTTATCCTTAATCCCCTTATAATAATCATAATTGCCAAGATAACTTTGTAAGCTTCCATCCTCTATAGCAATTACCCTGTCACTGAGCTTGTTGATAAAGTATCTGTCATGGGAGATGAAGAATATTGTACCCTTAAATGATCCCAAGGCTTCCTCTATACTCTCAATTGACCTGGTGTCTAGATGATTTGTAGGTTCGTCAAGTATTAATAGATTGATATCCTTATATAATAGCTTGGCAAGCATTAAGCGAAGTCTCTCTCCACCGGATAATAGCTTAATCTTTTTGAACACATCGCTACCATAGAAGAGGAACTTAGCAAGATACTCTCTAGCATTTCCCTCCAGTATGGATATATCCTCTCTGAAATACTCCAGAGCTGTTATCTCTTCATTTTCAAATATGATGCTTTGTGGAAGGTAAGCAGGCATTACACTTGCACCTAATTCAACCCTACCTGAATCAGGCCTTTCCTCTCCCAAAAGCATCTTAAGAAATGTAGTCTTACCGCTTCCGTTAGGTCCAATAAGGGCAACTCTTTCACCGAAGTAAATCTCCATCTCGGCATTATGAAACAGAATCTTTTGTCCAAAGCCCTTTGATAAGTCCTTTGCACTGATAGTAATCCTGCCGGATCGGTCTGCCTGCCTGAAGTTCAGCTTCATATTCTGCTTTTCTGTCGGCTTAGCAACCCTCTCCATCTTATCAAGTTTTAGTTGCATACTTGCCGCTCTTTTATAGAACTTGACATTGTCGGCCCTGGCTGCCCAATCTCTTAATTGCTTTACAGCCTGCTCCATTGACTTAATCTTCTTATTTTGCTCCATATATTTTTCAATCTGTATCCTAAGCTTCTCTTCCTTTTGAATCAGGTAGCTGGAATAGTTCCCGATAAATGTATCACTTTCCTTATCCTCTATCTCAATAATCTTAGTAACCACATTATCAAGAAAATATCTATCATGGGATACAACAATGACAATCCCCTTATAACCCTTAAGATACTCCTCCAGCCATTCGACCGATTCCATATCAAGATGATTAGTCGGTTCATCAAGGAGTAGAACATCCGGCATATCTATAAGGAGCTTTCCCAGAGCTACTGTTGTTTTTTCACCACCGCTAAGCAGATTGAAGTCCTGATTTAAGAACTCATCACTAAAATGTAATCCCTTACATACTCTGCTTAGTTTTTCTTCTATGTTATAGCCTTCCTTTAATTCAAAGAGCGATACCTTCTGACTGTATTTTCTTAATGTACGCGCTAGCTCATCACCCTGTAAATGCTGCATACTATTTTCCAGCTCACGAATTTCCTCCTCAAGCTGATAAATTTCATTAAATGCTGACTTAAGTACATCTATCACTCTACTTCCATCTGGAAACTGAGGTATCTGATCCAAGTAAGCAATAGATGCATTCTTAGGGGTATTTACCCATCCCTCATCAAACCCTGGAGGTATTGGAGCATAGGGATAACCCGCACAATGATTCATGGGAAGAATTCCCGATATTAGTTTAAGTATCGTGGTTTTACCGCAACCATTTTCACCTACGATACCAACCTTTTCACCATCTGTAACATTGAAGGTTATATTCTCCAATATTAANGATGTATCAAGGTACTTTTTTACTTTATCTAATGATATCTCCATTATCTTCACCCTCTATTATCCACGATGANCTCATGCTATAATAGCTCAAATGTAGCATAATTTACCATTAAATGAAAGCTCAACCTTTTTTATAATTTATAATGAGAAAGACTGAACACCTTCTAAACAAGTTACTTTATGGCATCAATTATTTGCCTAACATATTCAGTCACTGGCTTTACACAATCCTTACCATANTGTCCAATTATCCTCACTATGGCACTTCCGATTATTACTCCATCAGAAATCTCAGCCATNGCCTTAGCCTGCTCAGGGGTGGCTATACCAAACCCAATAGCGCAAGGGATATCCTTAANCTCNTTAACCCTCTTNATCATGCTTTCAGCATCTAGTTCAAGATGACTTCTTACACCTGTTACTCCCAAGGAGGATACACAATAGATAAAGCCCTCGGCCTCTGTCACTATTCGATCTATTCGTTCCTTTGAAGTAGGTGCAATCATGGAAATATAGCTAATCCCAGACCTCTCACAATATGGCTTAAGCTCATCTCTTTCCTCATAAGGCAAATCCGGTACAATAATTGCATCCACCCCTGCCTCCTTGCAGTTATATAAAAATCTCTCGGTACCATAGGAAAATACAGGGTTAAAATANGTCATAAATGCTATAGGAATATCAAGGGTCCTCCTGATTCTCTTTACCATGTCAAATATTTTATCNGTTGTAGCCCCTGCNGAAAGAGCCCGATTATCAGCTGCCTGTATCACTNNCCCTTCTGCCATTGGATCNGAAAAGGGAATCCCAAGCTCAATTAAATCTGCACCTGCATTTGCTAGCTCATGGACAAGCCTNTCGGTCACCTCTATAGAGGGGTCCCCCGCTGTAATAAATGGAATAAATGCTTTACCATTTGAAAATGCTCTCTCTATTCTATTCATAGATTTCTTCCCCCTTATACCTGGCTATTGCAGCAACATCCTTATCCCCTCTACCGGATATATTTATAACCATAATTTTATCCTGTCCTAATGTCGGAGCAAGCCTTAATGCATAGGCAACGGCGTGGGCACTCTCTATAGCCGGGATAATCCCTTCAGTTCTCGATAGATATTCAAATGCTTCCACCGCTTCTTTATCGGTAACAGGCACATACTCAGCCCTCTTAATATCCTTAAGATAGGCATGCTCTGGTCCGACCCCGGGATAATCAAGACCTGCTGATATGGAATAGACAGGTGCAATCTGACCGTATTCATCTTGACAAAAATATGATTTCATACCATGGAATACCCCTAGCCTACCTGTTGCCATAGTAGCAGCAGTTTTATCTGTTTCCACTCCGNGGCCTGCGGCTTCACAACCTATTAGCCTAACCTCGGGATGCTCTATAAACTCATGGAATATACCTATGGCATTGCTTCCACCTCCAACACAGGCAAGTATTATATCGGGAAGCCTACCCTCTGCTTCAAGCATTTGCTCCTTTACTTCCTTGCCAATGACACTTTGAAAATCTCTTACCATATCTGGAAATGGATAAGGTCCCATAACTGATCCTAGTACATAATGAGTATCATTGATTCTATTAGTCCACTCCTTAAAAGTTTCATTTACCGCATCCTTTAGAGTCTGAGTCCCTGATGTCACCTCATGAACCTTGGCTCCCAAAAGCTCCATCCTAAATACATTCAAAGCCTGCCTCTTAGTGTCCTCCTTACCCATAAATATCTCACATTCAAGGCCTAATAGGGCTGCTACCGTAGCTGTCGCCACACCATGCTGACCTGCACCAGTCTCTGCGATTACTCTGGTTTTTCCCATTTTCTTAGCCATTAACACCTGGCCCAATACATTGTTAATCTTATGAGAGCCCGTATGATTTAGATCCTCCCTCTTTAGATAAATCTTAGCCCCCTTTAAGCTCTTGGTCATATTATCCGCATAATATAGTTCTGAAGGCCTGCCAGCATATTTAGCTAAAAGTGTATTTAGCTCGTTTATAAAATCCTTATCATTTTTATAATGGTGGTAAGCTTCCTCAAGTTCTATAATTGCATTCATCAAAACTTCCGGTACATACTGTCCCCCAAATATACCAAATCTTCCTTTGCTCATTACTTCCTCCAATTCTTATAGCCTCTAATATTTTTAATTAACTCCCCTATTTTTTTAGCATCCTTAACTCCGTCTTTCTCTACACCGCTACTGATGTCTACACCATAAGGACGAAGCTGGGTAATAGCCTGCAGCACATTGTCATTATTAAGGCCTCCTGCCAGAAAAAATGGTCTCTCAGGCTGACCTATCACAGACCAATCAAAGCTTTCTCCGCTTCCCCCATATAGGTCCTTATGATAGGTATCAAATAACAGATAGTCACTATTTCCCCAGTAGCCTGGATCTATGGTTATACCGTTCTTCACTCGGACTGCTTTTATGACAGGATTTCTTATCTTTTGCTTCAGATCCCTCATATAGGCATCATCTTCTTCTCCATGAAGCTGGACAAGATCAATAACCCCTGTTATGCATAGTCTTACGATCCGATCGATATCTTCATTGACAAATACTCCAACCGCTGATATCCTTGGGTCTAGCCTGAGCTTAAGCTCCCTGGCTTTGATATCATCCACCTGTCTTTTACTCTGGGCAAATACAAAGCCTATATAATCTGGCAAATAATAATTCACCGCATCAATATCCTCTGCTCTTGTTAAGCCACATATTTTTATCCTAGTCATATAGCCCACTCCATCTTTTTTCTACTTCTCCAGTTTCATAAACAGATATCATATCTCCATCATTACCATCCCTATAATACTCTTTTGAATAAATCAAACTGTCCTTAAACCTTTTAGAAGTTCCTTCTTATTCTCGCTTCGCATGAAAGCTTCACCAATGAGCACCGCATCGATACCAGCTGATTGCAGGGCCCGGATATCCTCTCTGGTACGAATACCGCTTTCAGCCACATAGATAATATCTCTGGGTACCAGCTCTCTNAGCCTGATACTATTTTCAATATCCACCTCAAAGGTTTGAAGATCCCGATTATTTACCCCTATAATTCTTGCTCCCGCCTCCATAGCTTTATGAACTTCCTCAGCTGTATGGGCTTCTACTAGTGCAGAAAGACCCAGTTCATCACATATCTTAATATATTGTTTTAACTGCTGAGCATCAAGAAGAGAACATATGAGAAGCAGTGCATCTGCGCCAATCAGCTTTGTTTCATATATTTGATACTCATCAAGGATGAAATCCTTTCGAAGAACTGGTATATTCACAGCCCTGCTTATCTCATTCAGATATTTATCGCTACCTAGAAAGAACTCTGGCTCTGTAAGCACTGATATAGCGCTTGCTCCAGCCTGCATATAATCCCTAGCGATATCCAAATAGGGAAAGTCCTGAGATATCACTCCCTTGGAGGGGGAGGCCTTCTTTACTTCGCAGATGAAATGCAGATCACAGTGCCCGGTTTCAAGGCTCATGTCATCATCCTTCCTGCATCTTCTCAATGCATTCTCAAAGGAAAATGCCGGCCGTCTGTTAAGATTCTTTAATGAGGCTCCAAAATATAACTTATCCTTAAGCATCCCCAAGAGTTCTCTTTCTTTTGCCTTTTCTACTCTCTTTAAGGTCGCTTCCGCTATTTTATCTAGTATCATATTGCACCTCCATTTTTGCCTACTTATGAGCTCATTCATTGGACAGCCTGATAAAGCTATTTAACTGATCCATCGCCTTACCGCTATCAATAGTTTGCTCTGCCAGTCTCACGCATTCCCTTAAAGTTATGTTGTTATAAGTCATATACAGGCAGATTGCGGAATTTAACAGTACAATATTTCTCTTTGGCCCCTTCTCTCCTGAAAGGATAGCTCGTGCTATATCAGCATTCATAGTTGGATTGCCCCCTATAAGTTCCTCCCGCTTGCAGTAATCAAAACCAAACTGATGTGGGTCCAGAAAAAAGCTATTTATACGGCCATCATTCACCTCACATACTGTTGTCTTGGCACTAAGGGATATTTCATCAAGTCCGTCATGTCCATGCACAACCATGGCACGCTTCACACCTAGGTTCGCCAGGACCCTAGCCATGGGCTCCACCAAATTCTCATCATAGACACCCAAGAGCTGCAGATTTGCATTGGCAGGACTTGCTAGGGGACCAAGGATGTTAAATATAGTTCTTACCCCCAGCTCCTTACGGACAGGAGCGGCATACTTCATGGAGGAATGATACATGGGAGCAAATAAGAAGCATATACCAATCTCACGGAGGAGTTGCTGGCTTCTTTCCACCGGAATATCAATCTTCACTCCCAGAGCCTCAAGTACATCTGCGCTACCACACTTACTGGACACACTACGATTACCATGCTTTGCCACCGGTATACCTGCTGCGGAGATAACGATGGAGGACACTGTTGAGACATTGAAGGTATTGGCCTCGTCTCCTCCCGTACCTACGATATCCAGCACATCCCCCTCATGGAAAAGCTTTAACCCATATCTGCGCATGACCATGGCACAGGCTGTTATTTCATCTATAGTTTCACCCTTCATACGAAGAGCGGTTATGAAGGCGGCTATCTGTGCATTGCTTGTATTGCCACTCATAATTTCATCCATAACCTCCTTGGCCTCATCCAAAGACAGATCTTCTTTATTTATAAACTTATATATGGCTTCCTTTATCACAGATCATCGCCCCTTCCTATTGACAAGAAATTTCTCATAATAACCTCTCCCTGTGGTGTTAATATGGATTCAGGATTAAACTGTAGACCATAGATTTCATATTCCCGATGCTTTACTGCCATTATTTCACCATCATCATCCTCTGCAATTACCAGTAGCTCATCTGGTAGGGTCTCCCTTTCTAAAATCAAAGAATGGTATCTTGCTCCTTGAATAATTGGAGGCAATCCATGAAACAATCTAGCGCCATTGGCAATATGGATGCTACTCTGCTTACCGTGCATTACCCGATTGGCATGAATGATAGTAGCACCAAAGGCTTCACAGATTGCCAGGTGGCCCAGGGTTACCCCCAGTATCGGTATCTGCCCCTTCATTTCTGTTACTATTTCCTTACATACACCGGCATCATTGGGATAGCCGGGACCAGGCGATAGTATAATATGCTTCGGATTTAGCTCACTAATCTTGTCAATCGTTATCTCATTATTGCGTACTACCTTTGATTCCGCTCCCAGACTACCTGCCAGTTGAACCAGATTGTATGAAAAGCTATCATAATTATCTATTAAAAGCACCATACTTTCGCCCTCCTATTCCATTTCATGCGCTTGCTCCAATGCTTCCATCAAAGCCCTGGCCTTATACTCCGATTCTTCATATTCCCGTTCTGCAACACTGTCTGCCACAATACCTGCGCCAGCCTGAATATAGACCTTGTTCCGCTTCTTCACAGCCATTCGGATGGCGATACAGGTATCCATATTCCCAGTAAAATCAATATATCCGATAGCACCTCCATAAACCCCACGGGGTGACTTCTCAAGTTCCTCTATAATCTCGCAGGCCCGGATCTTAGGTGCCCCTGACAGGGTACCGGCGGGAAGCAAGGCCTCTATGGCATCAAATGCATCCTTCCCTTCCTTCAACCTGCCTTCCACCTCAGAGCTAATATGCAAGATTTTTGAGTATTTTTGAATTCTCATATAGTCTGTCACCTTCACGCTCCCATACTCCGACACCCTTCCGATATCGTTTCGTCCGAGATCTACCAGCATATTATGCTCAGATAGCTCCTTCTCATCAGCCAAAAGCTCCTTGATAAATACTTCGTCCTCCTCCCGGTTTGCTCCTCTTGGTCTAGAACCTGCTATAGGGAAGGTGGTAAGCTTTCCATCCTTTAACCGCACCATAGTCTCTGGGGATGAGCAGATTAGCTCCATATCCTCACTCTTGAGAAAAACCATATAGGGGGATGGATTCGTGGTCCGAAGCACACGGTAGGCATTTATAAGACCTTCCTTGTATTCTGTTTCAAATCTCCTTGAGATTACCGCCTGAAAGATTTCACCATCTATGATGTGCTTCTTTGTCTGCTCTACCATCCGGCAAAACTCATCCTTGCTTTTATTACAAGTGAAGCTTGGCATCAGCTTAGAAGACTTCCCCGATAAGGTTACCGGTTCACTTATAAGCCTCGCTAAAGATTCCAGATTGGATATTGCCTCTTCATAATTCTCCTGTAGCTTATCTGTCCTCATATTCACAATGAGATTAATCTTCTGCTTTAGATGGTCATAGACAATTACCTTATCAAAGAGCATTAAATCAAAGTCATGACAATCGTTACCCTTAAGGTTTAATGACGGCTCTGTATAGCCAATCATTTCGTAAGAAAAGTATCCAACAAATCCTCCCGTAAACGGTGGCATTTCGGGAAGCTTCGGTGCCTTATAATGTGATAGAACAGATCTTAGATAGCTATAAGGATTACTAGCATCTACTACTGCCACTTCTTTGTTGTCCCTCATTATCCTCTTGTTTTTACAAGTAATATGCACGATTGGATCAAAACCAATAAAGGAATATCTGCCCCACTTTTCTCCCCCCTCTACGCTTTCCAAAAGAAAATTTTTCTTACTAGTATTCAAAATTTTTCTTAGTATCGAGATAGGAGTTACAATATCAGCAAAAATCTCCTTACAGATTGGTACTAGGTTATGTTCTTTGGCTAATTGCTGAACTTCTTGATAGGTAGGAGTAATCATATTCTTTTCCTTTATTTCATTGATGGATGAAATTCCTTTCTTTTAAATTTTATTTTGAGTATTAGGGTTAATAAAGTATAAAAAAAGCCCTTGCCCCTGCTATTGCAGGGACAAAAGCTTTCACTTCTGCGGTACCACCCTAATTGCCGTATATAATACGACCACTCTTTATGCATACCATCATATGCACCCTTCTGATAACGGACAGGTTCCCGTAAGCGCCTACTCTACTATGATTTCGGGCTTCCCTCGCAAGTCCATTCAGAATAAACTCTGTAACCGCATTCCCACCTAATAGCGGCTCTCTGTATACGTCGTATAATTCCTACTTCTCTTGCTCATCGGTTTAATATATTAAGCGGATTATATCAGGAGACATACCCCTTTGTCAACATGTTTTTGTATATTTTTACAGTTGAATATTTATTACCTGATTCGCAGGACTATGAACATGTTTTATGTTCTTATTATGCCTTCACATTCCATACAGGACAAATATCTCCCTTTATAGTACAGTCATAACACATACTACAAGGTAATATTCTGTTATGGCAAATTGGACAACTTGACACCTCGTTTTTTAAAATGAAAACTTCATTCTCACAATTTGGACATAGCTCCCAAACACCATTCTCCTCATTAACTTCCTTCCCCATAAGCTGAATCCCCCCTTATAATCCTATCTTAGCCTTGCAATTGCTCTTTGTTACAGTTTCTCCTTTAATTTCTCAACTAAAGTTATATCAGCAGGTAACCAATTAACGGTATTCAATGTCTTCTTGGTCAGCCATTTTGAATCTTCATGTTCATTTAGCACTAATTCTCCAGATTGGAAAGTACAGATATAGCAATGCATTGTCAAATGAAATTCAGGATAATCATATTCAACAGTATCTACTAACTCCCCAACTAATATATCAATATTAAGCTCTTCCTTTATTTCACGTATCAATGCCTCCTGTGGGCTCTCTCCAGCCTCCATCTTTCCTCCTGGGAACTCCCAAAAACCCTTGAATTCACCGTATCCTCGCTGTGTTGCAAATATTTTATCATCCTTTTTAATAATTGCTGCTACCACTTCTATAGTCTTCATTAGTATCTCCTTATCTGCTATTTAATAAAATAATCGTAAATGTCATTTCTAACGGCATGTTCAAGCTTCATAGTTATGTTCATAATCGGAGCTCCATTAGTATTAATCGTTTCATTACTTTCGATTGGATATGTTCTTCCCATATAATAAAAATCCGATCCCTCTCCATCACTCTTTTTTATGAATAAGAATATTTTTAAATTATTATTATTATAATTCATTATTGTATCAGCCTCTTTACGCCAAGCTCCTGTACTTCGAGTCATCCAGCTGAATATAGATTGGTTTATAAACTCATCTTTGTATTTAGTACTTTCAGAAATATCCTCTTTCTTTTCATATGTTACAAATATTGGACATGTGTTGTTTTTAATTCTATATCCATATAATGTTGCACTATCGTCTTTTTCCCAATTCAGTAGTCTACAGACATCCTTTCTTGAATACTTTTGATATAATACAAAATTATCTGTATCATGGTTGCTATACAAATCCATATACTTTTTTAATCCATACTCAATTAAGTTACTTAATTCTTTTTGAAAACTCAATTGACTTATTCTTGTATAGAAGCTCAGTGCCCTTTTATACTGTCCACGTTTTATATCTTTCTCATCGAAAAACTCTACGTGCTGATATTTGTTTTTTTCTGATTGTGTATTAATGAATACTTTATCAAGTACTCCTATAGATGATCGAAAATCTTCTTCTCTATATCTACATCCTATATAATCTAACTCTTCTTTAAATTCATGCAGATCTATATTTTTACTTTCCATCAGCATCTTTAACATCAATAATTCATGCGGTCTCTTTCCATTTACTAATAGCGATGATACAAACTCTAAANTAGCTGCTTCTTTATCATTAAATACAATGGTATAGTCCACATCTACCGTTCTAACAAATCGATCGTATGTCTTTGAATAATTAATAAAGAGCATAGGATCTACTTCTCCATATTCATAAAAATCTAAAACACTTGGAATACGCCCCAGTTTATTCT
>JGI24709J26583_10001537_pt1 | contig 19430 bp, 20 predicted proteins | sample BioPla2DNA1_FD_26583 | JGI IMG/M metagenome (IMG submission 26583) | reverse complement strand
TTTTTTTTTAAGGTGAATGGTTGTAAATATATTATTAACTTTAGATTAATTATTACTAGAGTAAGGTGTTTGTTCTAAAATTTTTGGACTAGATTTGTTAATTTACAGTTTGNAGTAATCGCAAATTTTATATACCTCNTACTACTCCTTTGATGATTAACCAATAGTAATAAAGTGACTAATAATCATATTATTATTATCGGTTAAATATGGCGTGTTTATGGAATGCCATCATAAACTGCCAATTCCTTCCTACAGAAAATGGAGGCTTTATAGTCTCCTTTAATTGTTATTAGTTAAAAAATAAGTTAACTAAGAAAGAACCAGATTTTTCAATAATCAAAAATTAATTTTCGTTAAAAAAGACAGTTTCTCTTGACTAAAATTTCGGCTCAATTTAGATTATTAGACTGATGAACTACAAGAGAGTCTTGATTAAATACAGTCATTAGTGAAACAACAAAAACAAACAATTATTATTAATGAATAAGTGATTTAATATGCGTTGTTTTAATTAAACTAATTGTTTCAAGTCATTTATCTAAAAAAAATCTAGTTTATTAGTCATTGAAATTATTTATTAATTATTATTATAAAATTTAATAAAACTATTATTTTTACAACCTATTATGTCAAATCGTATCACAAATGAAAAGATTTATATTATACCTTGACTATCTATTTTTGTACTACTAAAGCTTTTAGTAGTATTACAATTTGATTAAAAAAGGAGTGATAGTATGAAACTTGCAATATTAGGAGCCGGTTGTTACAGAACCCACGCTGCCAGTGGAATAACAAACTTCAGCCGAGCTTGCGAAGTAGCAGAAAAAGTCGGAAAACCAGAAATCGCCATGACCCATTCCACCATTACCATGGGGGCAGAACTAAAAGAACTAGCAGGTATAGATGAAATCGTGGTTGCTGATCCTGTATTTGACAAGGAATTCACAGTTATTGATGACTTTGAATACGAAAAAGTCATTGAAGCCCACAAAGATAATCCGGAAACTGTCATGCCTGAAATCAGGGAAAAAGTAAATCAAGTAGCTAAAGACCTTCCAAAACCACCAGAAGGTGCTATCCACTTCACACACCCTGAAGACCTAGGTTTTGAAATAACTTCCAGTGATAATGAGGCGGTTCAGGACGCTGACTGGGTTATGACTTGGTTCCCCAAGGGTGACATGCAGATGGGAATAATTAAAAAATTTGCAGACGACCTTAAAGAAGGTGCCATTTTAACCCACGCTTGCACAGTTCCCACTACTATGTTTCAAAAAATATTTGAAGACTTATCCAGCGACGAAATGAATATTGCCCCTAAAGTAAATGTATCATCTTATCACCCTGGTGCAGTTCCTGAAATGAAGGGACAAGTATATGTTGCTGAAGGTTATGCCTCAGAAGATGCTATTTGCAGTTTAGTCGATTGGGGTTTAGAAGCACGTGGTAATGCTTTCAAACTACCTGCAGAATTATTAGGCCCAGTCTGTGACATGTGTTCAGCACTCACTGCCATAACTTACGCAGGAATCTTAAGCTACCGAGATTCAGTGATGAACGTACTTGGAGCTCCAGCAGGATTTGCTCAGATGATGGCTAAAGAATCACTGACCCAAGTAACGGATCTAATGAACAGTGTGGGAATAGACCATATGGAAGAAAAACTGGATCCTGGAGCATTACTGGGAACAGCTGATTCTATGAACTTCGGGGCTGCTGCAGACCTGCTACCATCAGTTCTTGAAGTATTGGAAGACAGGAAAGGGAAAGGTCCTACTTGTAATTTATAATTAAATCTTCCATTTTTATTTTTTTTCCAATATTACCAAACACATCACGGGCAATATGAAGAGTTGTAAAATGATTTTTCAGATTAATAAAAATGACAAGTTGCTTAATTCAGTCTTTTCATTTTTCATCAATCATTATATTCCATAAAAAAAAAATTCAAGGTGCTAAATTGATAAACAAGATTATCAAAAAAGCGTTAAACGAAGAAAATTTGGAAAAAAACGAAGTTTTAGATTTGTTCAAGTCAAGTTCCTTGGAAGATGGTATTAAATTATTTGAAGCAGCATCTGAAATTCGAAATTCCAATAAAAAGATGATAAAACTCACATCCACGGTTCATTTAACCAATGTGTGTAAAATAACCCCAAAATGTATGTACTGTGGGTTTGCGGCTAAAACATCGTCAGAAGGCTATTATAATTCTTTTTCAAAAACAGAAGATGAAATCATATCAGCTATTCGATCTATAGAAGAATCAGGGATTCCAAGGGTAAGTTGTTCTGGAGCTCATGGATTTGATGGAAAACATGCAGTTCAGGCAGCTAAACTAGTAAAAGAAAATACTAACTTGGAATTATTAATCAATGTCGGTTCAGATCTTAATATGGATGCACTGCAAAAATTGGCAGAATACCAGACAGACACGGTATGTTGTAATCTGGAAACAATTAATAAAAACCTATTCAATCAATTAAAACCTGGAGAAATGCTTAAAAATCGTTTAATGGTTTGTAAGATGGTAAATGATCTTAACATTGAACTGTCTTCAGGGTTACTTATTGGAATAGGAGAATCTTACTTGGATCGGGTTAATCATCTATTCTTTTTGAAAGAGTTCTCAACCCTAGGTGAAGTGCCAATTATGGGTTTTAACCCTTATTTAGACACACCAATGGAGGATCATCCTCCCTGTTCACTTATTGAACAGATGAAGACTATTGCCATTGCCCGATTGTTATTCCCCCATCTACGGATTACTGTCCCTGCTCCCACAATAGGTCCTGAAAATGTCAAATTTTCACTGATGGCCGGGGCAGATAATGTGGCTACTGTCATTCCTGATAACTATCCTCTGAATGTAAAAGGAGTGGGATCTCCAAGATATGGAAATATGAATGAAGTCGTTAACACCATTGAAGAGCTTGGATTGATCCCTCAAATTAAAGAAACAATCTGCCCAGTTAAAGAAGTTGGAATCACTGAAATATGAATAAACCAAAGGGGTTTTTGAATTGATGAGTTTCAATGAAATTATACAAAATGCATATCAAGAATCAATCCAGGACGAACGTTTCGGAGACACTGAAGATGAACTAATTGCTCTTCGGAACCATATTCGGTCTTGTAAGAAGATAGTTGTTCCCAACAAAAACACCATCAAAACTTCTGCTATAAATGAAGTATTAACCAAATTCAACCTACCCAGTGCCGAGCACATGTGCATCCACACCAACTTTGCAGACTTATCACGAACTCCAGCAATCACCAAAGCATTATTGGCCCTAGATATATGTNATTGTGATTTAGTAATTGCTAGAGGGCGCTTAGGGGTGCCAGGTTCNGGATCATTACTNGTCATAATGGATAACAAGGGCAGGGTACTGTCAGCTGCTACTTCACCTTCCCATGTTTTGCACGGTAAGAAGGTTGAGGATGCAGTGAAAGATGAAATTACTCAGGCTCTTTTGAGAATTGGGTTTTCGGTGGTGAAATGATTATTAAAGAGAGGGGAATCACAGAAGAAGTTTTCACTCTGTATTCTGGAATGATGGTCGGAGATATTGTAAATCGAATTGGGGATATTAAATGTGATGCTACCCTTAACTGGGTGGAATCACTGAATGTGGATGTGGATGAAACAGTCATTGTTGGGGCATACCTTACTGGGATGAAACTTGCCAACAGATTAAAGGAAATATCCAAGGTTACAGTTATAGATATTCATCCTATTCTAAAATCNCTACTTGATAAAAACATTNCATTCACNGATGATTTAAACCGTATTAGCAGCGCTGATCTTGTTATTGACACTACCGGTCTGGGAGGTCTAAGTCCTGAGACTGTAATGGAGAGGGTTAGTTCAGATGTAAACATATTCCTAGTAGAAGATCCCACCTCAGAAGGGAGTGATAGTAACATAATGGCAAAAAGCAATATAATGCAGCGATTGGATCTTGCAAATTCCAATTATAAAGGAATTATTAAAACAAGTGGTTTAAACACTAAAACTTCAGGAACCATGACATTAACTATAGAAGTCCTTAGAAAAAGCCTTGAAAGTATTTTGAAGGGCAAGGGGGTTCTTTATGGGGTGGCTGGAATGAATTTTTATGAAGGAGTTCTTTTTAAAGAAAAAGATTGTGATAAGTTTTTGAGGTTGATGCAGGAACCGGCTCTAATAACATCATCATTACAACCATTATCATCCGATGATACATTGGAAATGAATCTGTTGAAAATAAAATCTTGGGTGGACAATGTTAGCGTCTGAATTAATTAAACTGATGGAACAGAAAGTTCCACTTAAACTGGCTTTAAAGGATGATCGCGTAGGATTCATTGGACCTGGCCGTCCTGAAGAAATTGAGGTGGAGAAAGCCGCTATATTTTTAGATATTATTCCTGGAAATTATCTTAATGAATTGGAAGCGGATTTAATTGTTTGTCACCACCCCCCATTGTTTTTTCCACCAATTCCTACTTACATCATCCATTCCAACTGGGATATTGTCCAGGGCGGGGCTAATGACGCCCTGGCCGAATCCCTAAAGATAGAAGTCACCGACATTTTCGAAGATGAAACAGGAATTGGAAGGATTTGCAAACTTGAATGTACAATTGAAGAGTTTATAGAACAGGTTGCCATGGCTCTTGATATGGATCATCTTCGGATTGTTAAAGGTAACCAGAGAATAATTGAGAAAGTTGCCATAATATCAGGGTTTGGTTTAAACAAGCATTACATAAAATTGGCTAGTGAAAAGGATGTTGATCTATTATTGTCTGGTGATTTAACTCATCCTGGAAGTATTCTTGCCCATAAATTAGGAATTACCCTCATCGATGCAACTCACCAAGCCACAGAACTTCCTGGTTTAATAAAACTGTGTCAACTGATAAGTGAATTAGGTGTTAAGGCTGATTTAAATAACATGGGCATGCCGTGGGCAACAGTTCTTCTTAAAAATTACTCTATAAGTTAACTGTGATTAGAAAAGTTATCTATTACTTGGAAAGTTCATATAAATCGTTAAAATCCATAANAAGGAGTGAAATAAACCAAAAAAAATAGTAATACTTTTTTAAGATAAAGTATTTATAGTACTTAGTACTAATATTATTCTGGAGAGGTTTTGCCTCATCATACCTCCTCCAAAAGTTCAATAGAAGGATTTAATATTGTAAGATAGAAAAATCCTGATATTGTATGAATGGTGGGGCATCTAATGATTAAAAAAACATTTTTCGCTCAAATGTATCAAAAGATTTGGATGCCCTGCAGTTCTATTTCTATAGTTCCTACTACTTAAACCCACACTCCCTCTANCAAATCAACANGTCGCCATGTACTAAAAAAATTACTTCACTTTAGATGAGATTCATNGTTTTTATAATTTTATGAGGTAAATAAATGAATATAGAAGAAATTGAAAATAAAAAAGTTCCAGTTGGGCACGTGACTTTAGTTGGGTTGGGAAGACTGGGTATACGAACAGGACTCAATTTAACTCAGATACACAGAGGTGGCCCCCAAACAATTACTGCTATAGATTCTCAGAAAATCTCATCAGGTGATGTAATTTTCAAAATTATGGGCGGTAAAATAGGAAACTACAAGGTGGACTTTTTACATGAAATGAGGGGTATCAAAGAAGTTATACCCCTCAGAGAAGATATTCAATTAGGAAATTTGGGTTTAATAGAGGGAGATGTGGTTTGTGTTGAAATAGCTGGGGGAAACACCATACCAATTACTGCAGCTATTATAAAAAAGGCACATATGATTGGTGCAACTACCTTAAGCACTGCCGGAGTTTTTGGGATTGGGAATGAGAAAGTAGAAGTAATGGACATCTCTCAGGCAGATGAAAACAATCCCGTTGCACAGGAGTTAAGAGAACACGGTATAACTGAGAATCATACTATCCTAACTACAGGAAGATTCATAAAAGATAGAGAACCAGTAACCCCTTATCTGTTGGATGATATTTCACGGAAAATGACCATGGAAATATTAAATGCCCTGGAGTCACACAATTTACAGAAATAATTCCTTCTATGATGAATGATGTTTTAAGGACAATTTAAAAACAATTCACAAATTCCTTTATAAATATTTCATGGAAATCTAATACAAAAGGTAAAAATGATAAAATGACACTCACAGTTGCCACTGCTGAATGCTTCACTCATGGTATCATTGCCAGGGAAATCCATGCTTGTACACAGGGATACCAAGGAGAATTCGGTCCGCGCGTTTTAAGGTCAGAAACTCTGAAAAACCTTCAAGAAGAAGTGATACTTCTTTGCGGAATGTTCATCCCAACTTTAAGTGCGCTTAAATCAGTTTTAAACGTAGACCCACCCCAACCTCACAAAATTATACGAGAGATAAAAGTTTACCATGAGGAAGATGATCAAGAGGTGGCATTACTAATGGCTGATGCAATTCGAAATATCACTGGGGCGGATATTGGAATAGGAACCACTGCCGGTGTTGGTAAGGGAGGAATAGCCATTGTTACCAATGAATTCTCAGTTAAAATAACTTCAGATGTATATGCTGATCTTTGTTCCTCTGACTCCCATCAACTTCTTTTAAGACAGAAATCCGGCATTGAAAAGACTTTGATTTTACTTGAAGAGTTTTTAACTCATTAATTGGGAATGTAACAATTATTTTTTTTGCTTTTCCCTATTTTTTTCCTCTTTCAGAATATGTAAGACCTGGTGATATTTTTCTTCACCAAGGGCATGAAGTAGTTTGTGATGACAAGTTTCATGAACCATATGCAAGAGATTATGGTATGTTTCTACTCCCACAGCATGCAAGATCTCATGATATGCTTCTTCCACGGTTAACTTAACACCCACGTTCATCCCATTATTTTTAAGACGATACAGTAATTCTGCAGCCTTAGGTTGCTTAAGATGNGCTTTTTTAATGGTTTCAGGGTCATTGAAAATGTTTGCAGGGGGCCCCTGTAGTATNATCTCCCCTTGGTGTAGTACAAATATCTTTTTGGCAAATTCTGTAACCATTTCCACGTCATGGGAGGAAATGATGATACTCATATTGTACTTCTGATTAAGTTCATTAAGAATGCCCATAACTTGTTCCACACCTTGCGGATCCAGTCCGGTGGTGGGTTCATCTAAAACCATGATTTCTGGTCGCATAGCCAAAATTCCGGCTATAGCCACTCTTTTCTTTTGACCCCCACTGAGATGGTGTGGAGGTTTCCTCCGCTCTTCCAACATTCCAACTGCTGATAATGATTCTTCAACCCTTTTTTCTACTTCTTCATCAGGAAGTCCTAAATTAATAGGGCCAAAGGCTACGTCTTCTTCCACTGTAGGTGAAAATAGTTGATCATCAGGGTTTTGAAACACCATACCTACTTTTTGTCTGATTTCCATCAAGTCATCTTTTTTATAACTGGCAGTTTTTCCATCAATTTTAATAATCCCAGAAGTAGGCCTTAATATTCCATTAAAATGAGAAAATAATGTGGATTTACCAGCACCATTGGAACCAATAATAGCAGCTTTTTCACCCTCTAATATTTCCAGATTAATATTATTGAGTGCGGATGTTCCATCAGGATAGGTAAAACTCATATTTTCAGTTTGAATAATTGGTTTAGTCATTTAAATGCCTTCTTAATTTCTATTTCTGATGTAAATCATTTTTTCAATATCTTAATGTGAAAAAAATTTTAAAGCACAAAAAGGTTTAGATATTCTAGAAAAATGATCATCACCACAGTTGTTCCGATTAATGCAAAATCCTTGTAATCTATGTTGGCTTTAGCACGGTAAATACGTGTGTTTTCAGAATAACCTCGGGATACCATGCTTAAATAAACAGTTTCACCTTGTTCAAAGGCTCTGATAAACATCATGGTGATTGTTTCGCCTACTTTTCTCAACCTCCATTTATATGCAGTTTTTTTGCTGAATATATCAAAACAACGAGTTGATTGAGCATTAAGTATGTTCATGAGCTGATCATAGAAGAAAAATAGGTAACGTACAGTTAGGTTTAAGAGCATAGCCAACTGATGGGGTACTCCTAATTTCTGGGTTGAAGCCACTAGATCTTGCATGGATGTGGCTGAAGATAGAAATACAATGGAAGTAACCGAAACTGTAACTCTTGCCAGAAGCAGAGCTCCAAAAAATAGGCCGTAATCAGTTATATGTAACCAACCAAATAGTCCTGTCCATAATATATTCCCTGGCTGGAAGAAAGGTTGAATCATAGCCACAAATCCTCCAAAGGGAATAACCAATGCTATTCGTTTTAAAGCATATGAAGGAGTGACATTAGATAAAGAAATGAGAATTAAAAGGTAAATTTCCATTATAACTAGAACAAAGAGGTTTGTATTGGTAACTGCATATATAATGATTAACATGGCAGATATGAGTTTTATTCTACCATCTAAACTGTTCATTATGCTTTCTTTACGGGCTTCTCTGTCAATTGCAGTAAGTTCTTTCATAAAATCTCCAAATGCATTATAATATTTTTTTATTAAAAAAAAAGAGTGGTGAAGAACTTCAAATAAAGCTCTTCGGATGAATTATTCCTGATTATTTCCTTTCTTTTTGGCAAGCACTTTGGCCAATCCCAGTACAACCAGCAGTACAAGGACGGTACCACCAATTAAAGCCACAACTCCGCCCCAGGGATTATCCTCCATTCCAGGAATGGCATAGTCGGGTAATGGGGATTGGATAACTGCATCGAACTCGGGAACTCCCAAACTTTCAGCTGCACTTTCCAGTCCATCAGGGTTACTTGATGCCAGGAAAGGTGCTAAAATGGCGATAATAATAGCTATTACCAGACCACCAATTATGAAGTTACGGTCTGTAGTTTTCATTCTACCGCCTCCTGTTTTTGGCTAGATACCCATTCAGGTAAAAGATCCGGCCGTACACGACCTATACCCATTATCACCACAACAGTAATGACACCTTCAATAACACCTATCACGGCATGATAAAGAGCCATTGATGCTACTCCTGCTACTAATGGGAATGTACCGGCTATGGCTAGTTCAATGGCACAAGCAATTGAAGCCAGGAATGTTGCAGCCCAAGCAGCAATGAAAATTGCAGGTACCTTTCCAATTCCTTTAATGGATTTGTAACCATAAAATCCAACAAAACCGCCTATAAGTCCCATGTTAACAATGTTTGCTCCGAGAGCGGTCATACCCCCGTCACCAAATATTAATCCCTGTAATATTAGTACGATAGATAAAACCAACACTGCAGCCCAAGGACTGACGAATATAATTGCAATCAACGCTGCGCCTACCATATGACCACTGGTTCCCCAGGGTATGGGAACATTCATGGCTTGTATAGCAAATATGCCTGCAGCCAAAACAGCCAGAAGTGGTATGTTTCTTTCATCAAGGTTTTCTCTAGCCCATTTAAGGGAATACGCTAATACTATGATGGCAATAATCCAGTAAATTGGCCATGTCCATCCTAAAAAACCATCTGGTACATGCATTTTTTTAACCTCCTTTTTCATTATAGAAAGTCTTTAAGGAGAACATCTTAAAGGTATTACTCATTTTGCAGTTATACTAGGAATGTTCTGATAAAAGACTTTATTTTCTTTGGAGTATATTGTAATCGCATATATTATAAGTTTTTCTGTCAGTATTACATTTTCTTGGCTTTTAGGCTCAAAAGTAATAAATTAAATTCAGAAAAACCCTTTCAGAATCAACCATAATCGAACTATATTTACGTCGCGTTGTTAGGTATTTTTAGACTCAACACTGCTTTTTACAAGGTTTTTAAAAGAATATAACCTATGGTTATTTGTTTTTTTCTTGATTTATGCTTTAGTCAAGTTTCAATTACATTGGGGGTTACTTTTTTATTGATTCTACTTTTTTTTGCTTGACTTTTCAAAACCAGTAATATAATACAAACGATCATGGTCATGATGCCCTCTAAGATACCAATCATACTGGAATACATTCCCATCCACATTATTCCTTTTGCCTGCGGAAAAGTACCAGCCAACCAAAATTCAACTGATACAGCCAATGATGCAAAAAATAATGATAAAAATCCGGCAAAAAACCCTCCCAACAGGGTTCTAAGTATTTTATCCAATGGTTTGGTAAGTCGGAATACATAAAATCCGGTTAAACCAGCTACAACTCCACTGTTAATTATATTCACTCCCATGGTTGTCAGGCCTCCATATCCAAATAACAACCATTGGGTGAGTAATACTGGAGTCATAACCAGAACTGCGCCCCACGGACTCCGAAGGATAATTGTTATAATAGCAGCTCCAATTAAGCTGATTCCAACTCCGTAAGGTACTGGAATTACAAATGCTTGTAATATGAAAGTGAATGCCATTAAAAAAAGTACCAGAATTATATATTTGATTAGTTTAGTAAAGTTTGATTCTTCTTTTTTTAGTTTCAATAAACTTCCAACCAACCATTTCAGTGTGAAAATCCATGATATTAACATTAAAATTGCGTATATAAAACATTGCCATAGCGGAATAAAACCATCAGGTACATTCATATTACAATCCCCCTTAATTCATACTATGCACCAGTTTTTATATATAAGTGCCAGTTTAATTCTTTTTATCTTCAGCAATTTCATCATAACCTTGCTTACACCTTAACTGAGCAAATAAATCCTTAACTGAGAGATTAAATTATTTCGGGCTACACAATTTATCATCTTTTTTTTTTAAAAATATAGTACTGAACTAATTATGTAATAGAGTTCAGTAGTTTCCACCCTTAAAACCATATTTCATTCTTGTAAAACTAGTAATTTGCTGGAATCAGGGATTGATGTAGTGTCACAAATTTCTTTTTCCATATGGACCGTTTTCAGATGGTTTTCAGTGTCCATCACTATCTGGTAACCATTTGAAATCCAAAAATCAAGAGAACCAGCCACATTTTTATGTGTGTGGAGGTAAATCTTTTCATAACCTTTCATACGGCAAAATTCTTCGGCCTGACGGACTAAAGTGGAAGCAATTCCATTTCTGCGCAATTTTTTACTAACAAAAACTCTCCATATGCTGGCTGTGGTTTTAGAATCGTAAACATTATCAAAAAACGGAAAATTTTTATCATAAGCTCTTATACCAATAGTCCCTATTATTTTTCCAGTTTCATGGTTTATAGCCATATAAAAATTGTTCCCCTCTGGGTCAAGATAATAAGTGTCCATGTTTTTTATATCTTGATGGTACTCTGGAATAAATCCATAGCCATATTCACTTTTAATCATGTTTAAAAGAAATTTTTTAACATTATCTTGGGAATCAAGTTCAGTTTGGAGCTCTTTAATTGTATAATAATTCATAATATATTTCTCCGTAAACTTTTCCAATATAATTAATACTTTATCTGGGATTTGGAACAATTTAGTAATACTCAAATATAACTTTATATTAATTAAAATTATAGTGAAGATATATAAAAATTGCGCATAAGTTCAAGCGCATAGATTTAAATTTATCAAAAAATCACTGTTATATAGAACAAGAAAAATTGATTTTATTCAATGCAATAAGAGTACACTATATTAAAAATTATAATTCATGTTAAAAACTGTTAATCTTTAAAAAAAGATATTTTTACTGGGCACATGATTTAAAGGAGCGTAAATATGAGTTGTTACAAGTATTGGGATAAAATAAAATCTATTGCCAGTTCACTTAAAAAGTATGATGACTACCAACTAGACGATATCACTTCTGATGATATCATATCTATACTGGATGATGTGGAAATAATCGCCCATGATCAGGCCATTGACTTTGACTCCGCCAAACACATTTTAGATGATGCAAAAATGTATGAAGCCCTTGGAATAATAAGGAAATTTTACGTAAGTCTAGGTACCAGACTGGAAACAGAAAATGCTAAGGCAATATTAGAGTCAGATGACCCCTGGACCACTCTGGAATCATTTCACTTCTATGACCGTTATCAAGGATTGATAAAAAACGAAAACCAACTTGTAAAATTCACCCCTGAACACAAAGTGGTCCTAATAGGAGGAGGGCCCCTTCCCCTTACTTTGATTCTCTTTAACAAAATTTTCCATTCGCAATGTGTAAGTGTGGAGATCATACCAGAAGTCGCTGAACTATCACGCAAAGTTATAAAGAAATTAGGATTGGAATCTGAGATAGAGGTTGTTCAAGGAGATGAAACTGCATTAAAGGATATTGACTACACAGTGGTAATGGTGGCTGCCCTTGCTGAACCTAAAGAAAGAGTTTTCGCCAATTTATGGGATATTGTGGATACAGTAACTCCAGTGTTATATCGAACTTACACTGGTATGAGGGCTATTTTATACTCCCCAGTGACTGAAAGAGCCACTCGCGGGTTCCATAAAGAGGTAATGATCCTTCCCACAGGTAAGGTTAACAACACTTCCGTCTTGATACGAAAAGTTGTCTAATACCTTTCATAGAACATACATTATGAATAAAAAAGTATAAAAAAAGCATTTATCAAATTTTCAAGTATTATTCAAGGAATTATAAACTTATTCAAGCCAACATGCCTTGAATTTTAGTTTATGGTTTCTTCTACTCTTTTTTTGATAATATCTACAATTCTTTCATCAGCCCCTAAAGGATCAACATAGACAATTTCACCATTAAACAGAATTTTTTCCTGTTTTTCCTGGTAGTAACCCGCATCCTCGCGTGGTTCACCCAAACCAAGCATATATGGAATATCTTCCTTGGTGTGAAGACCATGGGCTAAAAATACAGGAACAGCGATTATTTTCTCCACACCCTTCTGAGCCAAAGCATTAAGTGCAGCAGGTATTGTTGGTTTTTCAATGTTCATAAAACCTACTTGAACAGGATATTCTGACATTTTAGTATACATTTCAGACAACGCATAGGTTACACTGTTACCTTCTGCTAAACTGCTCCCATGACCAATCAGCAATATGCCAATTTTTTCCTTTGACTTTGCATTTGTCTCCATAATAGTATCATTCCTCAGTAACTGTATAAACGATAAATTAGTATTAAAAGATTTAGTATTAAAACATTTTTAAGTGCATCAGTATAATGATTGGTATAACTAATAATGAACCTGTATTTTTTTTTTTAATTGATTTCTTTTGGAACAAGGAAATTGTCTTTTCTAATGAAAATATCATTTTCATCATAGCTAATGCGGACGTTACCGGTGCAGAGTCCTAACTCTTTCATTGAGTTTCGAATTACTTTCAGATTTAATCTGCTGTATGGGAAGTTGATCCACACCATGTCAGAGCCGCGATCTAATTTTTTTTCCATTTTTTTTAATTCTTTTATGACTGTCTTTTTTTCAATGGATATATTTCGCATTTTTATCACCAATGAAATAAAAAGCCTTTTTTAAATTTTGAAAAATAGATTTTTAGAGATTTTTAGGTAAATATTAAATAAGGGACATCAGAGGGGGGTATAAACATTTGAGCGAATTTGTTAATGATTTTGATGCCCCCTATACTAGGTTGCCAGTAGGGATCTTGTCAGTGATCCCAACTGGAGACGTCTTGCAGGAGGAAATGGCAAGTTCATCAATTTAATACAAAAACACCTTTATTGGCCCCTCATGTAATACATTTGGTGGTGTTATTCGTACAGTTTTCAATTTATCTCCTTAATATTTAAGACTTTCTATTTCTTTTTTATTATTACTAATCAGCGTAAATAAGTCTTCAATGTAATAAATAGTGGTTTGTGTTGGATTTTTTCTATTTAGTAATATAAAATGAATGATTTTTTTTGATTTTCAGGGATCTGAATTTTTATTGTTTTCTGTGAGTAATATGGTATCAGATCCCTGATACTCTCCGTTGTAGTTGTGGCCAACAATGGAGTGTTGAGTATGTTTGTAGACATGATATGATTATTTCATCTAATATAAAAAGTTAATCATCTATATAAAAAAAGTATTAATAATTACTGTATATTCCCATATTATTAATAAAATTATCTTTTGATGTACTAATAATTATTGTGTAGATTTTTGATAATATTACTTTTTTTTCGATTTCCAAAATAATAGTAATAACACAAATATTATATATCTTACTACTACAATTATATCTACATTAAATGCAGGAGATGATGTTTATTAAAATTATGGAAAAGAAAATCGTGATCATACTGGGTGTTTTTTTGCTTGCTATCGCTTTTTCCGGTCCAATTGTAGCACATCCAGGTCATGGAGAGGTAATAGAAGAAGAACCTTCTCCTAGCGGAGGAACACATTCTGGTTCCAGCGGATCTTCATCTACAAGTTCCCACTCTTCCAGCTCTTCGGGTTATACTTCTAACAGTCGCACATCGTATTACCATGACACCTCATCTGGAGTAACTCAATCTAATGAGGCAAGAACCACCCAAGCTCAGACAACTGATCCAACTGTTCCAACAGCAACTCAAAATGAATATGCCCCAGAAGAAGTTTCCGACACTTCTGGATCAAATGACTCAGCAAGTGGCCCAATTGCAATGATTGGTTTAATGGTAGTCATAGGATTGATTGCAATGTCATTTCCTTACACAGAAGGTGGAACTCTTCGTAAATTACAAATAAGACTTTTCGGTGGATAAAAACCATTTATCTTACTTTATTTTTTTGGGGAAATGATTGAGCAAATAAATTTTTTCCAATTTTTATTAGTTTTAATCATTTTTATCAAACTATAGATGATTTTAAAAAAAATGGAGGTAATAAATTTGCATTTAACCGATGGCCTGATACCATTATGGCAGGCTGCAATCTATTGGATTTTAACTATTGCATTACTGGCATTGTATATGTATAAACTATCTAAAACTGAGGAAACAGAACAAGTAATAGTCAAAACAGCCATTTTGGCGGCAGTGACTATAGCTGCGTCTTCAATATCTATACCATCACCATTTGGAGTTCCTATACACTTGTTTATAATACCATTAGTAGCAATTTTGCTCGGTCCTTTAAGTGGGATTATAGTGGCCTTTTTATGCTTCTTAGTACAGTTCTTTATCCTGGGAATGGGGGGTATAACCTCTTTAGGTGCTAATGTAGTTACAATGGGAATTGTGATGAGCTTTACAACCTATTACTTCTACAAATTCATAGCTGAACTTGATGAAAGATTAGGTATTTTCTCGGCAACATTCATGGGTGTAATCATGGCCACCATCACCCAAGTTGTAATATTACTGTTTGCAGGTGTTGCCACACTCGAATTTTTAATGGCGACTTTAGTGCCATTCTATTTATTTGTAGGAGTTATAGAGGGAATTATAAATGTTTTCATCATCCTATCCATATTCCAAATGAAACCAGAATTAGCAACGGCGAAAACAATATAGAGGCGGTATATAATATGATAAATTTAAAATCAATTGGGATATTCGTTCTGATAATTGCGGCAGCCATGGTACCAGTGAATGCTCATGGAGTTCATGTTACCACAGATGAATCTGCTATTATAATAGCTGATAACTCCACCAGTAAACTGGCCAGATCAGTGGCTGATGACATGGGAGCTAATATCACTGTTTATAAGTTCGGTTCTGCAGATGCAGTGATCCATGAATTAGAACACGCACTCGAAGATTCTAATAAGAAAGTTTTGATAGTAGCATACACTGACGCAGCTCAAAAATTCTTAGACAAACACCCTGAAGCTTCTAACAGGATAGTAGTTGTTGATGCCAATAAAAGTTCCATTCAACAAGGTTTAACCAAGTTAGGTGTTGCAGGAGCAGCCAGTTCAGGATTTTTAACTCCCTTGTTATCTGGTCTTCTAATTGGACTGGTATTTGGTTTGGGTGTCGGTGCAGTGTGGATGAAGAGAAAATTAGTATAAAAATCTATTTTTTTTCTTTTTTTCTCTAAATCATTTTATAATTTTTATTTGTTTTAATAATCTTTATTTTTTAAAATAGTCGTTAATTAGTTGGTTAAACTTCAAATCATGGCAACATTTTTTCTGATTTGGTAGATGAGGAATAAATTTTATTGATGTTAAACTAGGGAACTTGATAAGTATTAATAAATATCATTATAATTTAAATAATGTAATAATATTAAAACCGATAGTATTATATAGTAGTGGCTAATTATAAGGTAAACTGTTTTTATTAAATAAACGAAAATTATCACTCCAAAAGCACATTGAGTTTGTAAATTTATTTTTAGTGATAATTAGATAATGGAGGTGTTGATATGAATAAAAATGCCAAAATTTTGATGATTGGTATGGGTGGACTTTCGGTAATGGCCATGTTTGTCCTGATTGTTCTAGTATCCATGTCCTCTTCTTTCGGAGGTTCTGTGGCAGTCATACCAATTCAAGGCCAAATTGGGTATGGTTCATCTAATATGTTAGGTGGAAGCGTTGTTAATCCTGACGAAATCAAGGAACAAATTAAAACAGCTGAATCTGACAGATCGGTAAGCGCAATTCTCCTGGAAATAAATAGTCCAGGTGGAACACCAGTTGCCAGTGAAGAGATCATGGAAGAAGTTAAAGATTGTAAAAAACCAGTGGTGTCATGGATCAGTGATTCTGGAGCATCAGGGGCGTATCTTGCAGCTTCTGGCTCAGATAAGATAGTTGCCAGTAACTCCTCAATGGTGGGAAGTATCGGTGTGATCATGGATTTAACCAATCTTTCGGATCTTTACCAGAAACTAGGAATAGATCGATACGCAATAAAAGGTGGAAAATACAAGGATATTGGTGCTGATTACAGAGATTTGACCAGTGAGGAAAAGAACATACTTCAAACCATGGTCGATGAAAATTATGAAAGCTTTGTTGCAAATGTTGCCCAAAACAGGAAACTAAGCAAAGAATACGTGGAAAACATAGCAGAAGGACAAGTATATACTGGAAAACAAGCCAAAAAACTGAAACTCATCGATGAAATCGGGGGCAAAGATCATGCTCTTGATATTGCAGCAAAACTTGGAGGAATTCATGGATCATATGAGGTGATAACTATGAAATCTCCTCAGTCATTCAGTGACGTTTTAAACACACTTTCTTCCAAGATCGGATATTCTATTGGAAAAGGAATAGGCAGTCTTTTAAAGGAGGATACAATTCAAAGTGCTATGTATTAACAAAACTCGGGTTTAATCATTTAAACACAGTAAAATCCTTTTTTTTGTATTCATTTTATTTATAATTTTTTTTGTATTGTTTTTTGGGGCCTTGATGAGTATTAAAAAATCAAGTAGATCACCTATTATTGTAATAATTTTCTCACGAGTATTACGCGCAAATGGTTTTTCACGCTTTTTGTAATAACACAAAAGATATATATGGTAATACGTAATAAATTGTTTTTACATTATACAATTGTTCTCGATATTATTAATGTAGGGAACATTTATAATGATCTTAGAAAAAAACGGAGGTGAAAAGATGAGAAAACAAGGACTAATATTGGTAATAGCGACTTTAATGGCTGTAATTCTTTGTGGAGCAGTTTCTGCTGCAGATTCATCTGATGTTGGAGGTGGGGCTGGTCTTCCTGACGTAAATTCGTCTGATGCAAGTTTGGTTGATCCCATTATCGACGTTAATGTGAATTATGAGTATCAGGATGATACAATCAATCCAGAAATCACTGTCAAAGATTCCAGTGACGTCAATATAAAATTCAACACTACTGTACTGCCAAAAGGCAAATATCGTTTGAATTTCGACTATCCGGGTGTAGTTAACGGTGCATTGTTTAAAATAATTGTTAAAGCCCCTGGATATATTGAGCAAACCCAAAATGTGAGGGTTTACCAGTCTGGAACTGATCCTAACTTCTATGGTGATGCAACCTTCAACATGAAGGCCACAGACAACTACAAACTGGGACGCGAGGTAGTCAAAAAAGCAGACGAACTACTGAAATTCAAAAATGCAGATAAAATCTTATGTATAACTACAGCAGGATTAGCTTACCGAAATGGTGTTACAACTCAAGACTGTTTAGAAGGTATACTAAACGGTTCAAACGGTTTGATCACCTATGGTAAAGGAAACTTGCTAACATTCCAGTCAACTCGAACCGATCCACTAGATTTCTGTTTTGTTGTGAAGAAAGGAAACTCTTTAACAGCAGCATTCTTCCAAAATGGGTCATTGAAACCAGCTTATCATGGCACATTCTCAAAATTAACACAGGATCTATGGAAAAAAACATTAACACCTAAATTAGGTAAAAATGCCTTCGGTTACGTCAGTCTATCTCACGCTTGGAGTGAAGGATTATCCACAGACATCCTAAGACAAGCAGCCTACCATGGCCACGTTTGCCTCGGAACCCTCAGTGGACAAGCAATGATCAGTGTCCTTCTCAAATACTACCCCCCAGGAGTATATGGAAATCTTGGAGAACTCGAAGCAACCACCTACAGGGCAATCAGTGTACCTGGTGGATCAGATGATGATGCATATATCTATTCTCTGGATTTAACCTCAGGTAAACGATCTTGGGTGGGATACGAAACTAATGCAGACTCCAACTTGGTCGGATTCATTAAATGGTGCGACAAAACCAAAACAGGAACCCTCATAATTATGAGATTCAATGAACAGGGCCTTGCTGACCTATTCAGAAAAGAAACTGGTATAAAAGCATATTCCGGTATAGTCAGTGAACTAAAGTTCAATTCATGGGTAATGAAAAAATTAGAAAACGAACCAGAATCCTTAGTAGAAATACCATATGTTTTCGAAAACATTAACGTTGAAATCCACAACCAATTAACTGGAGGATATGACTCCAAACAAGTGGTATGTGATGCTAGAGGATTGGATATGGATTACATACTTGGTTTAGGTCTGACTAATGTTGCTGACCAGAGAGTGGCCACTAACTACAATACTGGAAGATTAACTCCAGCACAAATCAAAGATATAGGAAAAAGGGCTGCTAACCAAGCTATAAACCTATTCAAAGAAGCAGGAATAAATCTACTAGACTATGTTGACAGTTCCAAACTATTTGTATTCACTACTGCTGGTTACGTTCGAGTTAACGAGCAAGTAATGGACATGACCATGGACGGAATCTACGATGTTTTAGGATCCAGACTCAGCAGAGCGACCCTATTACCAGTGCACAATGCCAGGTTCAACCCATTATACTTCCAGTTCACACTAGTAAAAGACGGAAAATTCATAAGTAAAACTCTGACCTACAACGAAACAGATGGTTCATTTATACCAAAAAATGGATCTTCATGTATCATAGACCAAGTAATCTTGTACAATCCACCATACGACGCTCTAATGGCTTGGTTATGGCATAACCACGTTTGTGGAGGTAGTTCACCAGGATACTTAATCACTAACTACATCTA
>JGI24709J26583_10001535_pt1 | contig 19445 bp, 14 predicted proteins | sample BioPla2DNA1_FD_26583 | JGI IMG/M metagenome (IMG submission 26583) | reverse complement strand
CAGATCCTTTCTCTGACAGCCCTTCTTCGTATGAAGATAAATCCACATAATGTAATGCTTTTCCTCCATCGGATGAAGCACATCCCCTACGGCAACACTAACAATATTTCCGACAACGGATACACTGGGTACATGCTTTTCCTTCGATGCATCAACGGTATTTGCAACCAATTCTTCCATTTCTTCATTGCAGCACACTACCGGCACACCGGAGTCGTGTAGCTTTTCTATAATGTTACCACAGAGATTACATTTATAAAACTTTGGTGCATTATGCAAATTCATTTCTCCTTTCCTTAGTTAAAGGTTAATGGTTGTGTAACTATCGTATATATTATAACTCAGAAGGATACATTATTCAATGCTATCCGGCTTTAAACCTGAAGCATTTTCAAATATTCGTTTTTGGGACGAACACCGACTGCAGTAGCAGAGACCTTGCCCTCTTTAAGGACCATGATGGTTGGGATACTCATAATACTGTATTTAGCGGCAAGCTCACTTTCCTCATCCACATTAATCTTACCAACCTTAATATCCTCGTTTTCCTTGGCAATTTCTTCTATGGTAGGCGACACCATTCTACAGGGACCGCACCATGCTGCCCAGAAATCCAATAATACCGGTTTCTCCGATTTTAAAACTTCATCTTCAAAATTTTGCTTTGTTATTTTAATTGATGCCATATTATTTCCTCCTTAATTATTCATGTTCTGTTTTATGCATCAACTATACTATAATTATTAATTTCCTTCTGTGACGTTATCACATATACTTTCATTGCAGTCTACTGTTCTAAGAGGTACTATTTTCTCTATATAGTATTGAGAGTTTACAAGAAGCCATAGCTGATGATAAAAGTACATACAATTCCATATGGCTGTTCCATTGAGATTGTGAGTGGGTACCAAGCTTAATAGTGCATCTATTCCCCTGGCGTCTCTAAACCTGACATAGTACTCATATTGAGAGATATATTGAAAATAAGATGCTTTTGTAATATCATCATATTGTATTTCCACACCTAACTCTCTCGCCAATGCAATAACCGAATCATAGCTCATCGATTGCCCTCTGGATTCACCGTCAATAACAGGAAGTCTCCAAAGATAGCCTATGGTAGATAATCCAGTTACAACCTTTTCGGAAGGTACTAAATCTGTCAGAAATTCAAAAAAATTATTTATAGTATCAAAAGATGCGACGGATGGGGATAGTCCAAAGGAAAAACCATACTCATATGATATTAATAATATATAATCTGCAGCATTACCTATAACTCTATACTGTAGCTCCTGACAGTTTATATTTGATAAGAGATCAAAAACGCTCTTGGTTAAGCTGACGATTGTTATAAATCCTGCGATTCTGAGCCTCGTGGACAATTTTATTATAAAATCCACATATAAGGGCCTGGACTCAGGCTTTATATAAGGGGTATTAAAGCTGACCCCATAATATCCTTTGCTTTTTACTCTGGTTATTATATTGTTAATCAATATGTTCTGTATGTCTTCGTCCAGTAATATATTGTTTGTCGTTTCTATTTCTTCGGCCATACTACGGGAATAACCTGATAACATCATGATTGGTGCAACACCATATATTCTGGATAATCTTATTATCTCGTCATCATTTATATCTAAAATTTCTCCTTGTCCTGTATAATAATAGCTGNAAATCGTAATATAGGTCAGAAACGGCAAAGTTTTTTTAAGGGTATCAATATTGACAAAAGGATATACAAACCCATTGATAGACATGGTTCTTATTCTTTCTTCCTTATATTTAATAACTATAACCTCACCGGGGTATATATATTGCCTGTCGGAAAGATATGGATTATTTCTAAGAANCTCCAATATACTGGTATTATGTCTTATCGCAATACCCTCCAGGGTATCACCCGGCTGTACAGTATACTCTGTCTCGGGATAAAGAATAATCAGAGTTTCTCCAATAACCAAATTATCCGCATCGACAATTCCGTTTTCTAATATCAATCTATCGACCGATTTTCCATATAATTCAGCGATAGAATTTATAGTCTCTCCCTGCTTAACAACATGAATTATCATGGCTTCCCCCTTAACAGACTTTGCATTATCATACAATAAATTACCGTCTTAAATTCTTATCGGTATAACCTTCCTGATGTCAAATTGTGAATTAATTACCAACCACATCTGGTAAAAGAAATACATGACATTCCATATAGCCACACCTTCTACTCCATACATAGGTACCAAACCAACTATATCATTTATCCCTCTTGCATCCCTAAATCTTAAAATATATTCAAAATCGGAAAAGTACTGAAAATAAGATGCCCTGGTTATTTCATCAAAATTTATTACAGCATTAACGTCTCTTGCTAAATTGATTGCAGAATCATAGGTAATCGATTGAGAAATTGAAGTACCCGCAAAATAAGGAAGCCTCCAAACATAACCAATAGTTGAGTATCCAAAATTCAATTTATTAGAATCAATCAGGCTGAGGGCATAAGCTATGGTATTTCCAATTGTACCGAATGAAACAATAGAAGGCGGCAATCCATATGAAAATCCCCATTCATAAGTAATGATTGTTACATTGTCCACTAATTCCCCTAAAATGTCATATTGTAATTCTCCATAATTAACATTAGTTAAAAGCTCAAAAGCACTACGGGTAAAGGTTATAAATGGTTTATACCCCTCTCCTCTAAGACNCATAGAGAATTTCCTTATAAAACCCACGAATAAATTACGATCCTCAGGTAATATATAAGGAGTGGTTATGTTGACACCATAATATTCCTTGGTCTCTAATACACTAATTAAATTTTCTATTAAATAATCCTGTAAATCTTCATTTATAAGTATACTGTGAATCACTTCTATTATTTCCTGAGGTCCGCCGACTAAACCAGTCAGTACCATAATAGGTGCAACTCCGTAATCTCTGGCGGTACGTATTATATCCATGTCATTAATACTGATTACTTCTCCCGTAACGGTGTAATAATGGCTATATACTGACAGATACGTCAAAAACGGCAATGTCTTTTTTAGCAAATCCATATCAATGAAGGGATAAACATAACCGTTGGTTGATATTGTGCCTTTTTTCTCATCTTCATACTTTATTACCAGCATTTCGCCCGGATATAAATATCGTCTATCATTNATAAAAGGATTATTTCTTAGAATTTCCATAATTGATATATTAAAGCTTACAGCTATACTTTCTAAGGTATCACCTTCCTGAACGGTATATACTATTTCCGGTAGTAATATAACAACGGTTTCTCCGACAGCCAAATTAATCTGAGTATCTATTCCATTATCTAAAGCCAGTCTTTCAGCAGATATGCCATAAAACCCGGCAATTGAATTAATAGTCTCCCCCTGTTCAACAACATGGATAATCATAGCATGCCCATCCCTTAATTAAGCTTTGTTTCATTATATGATAAGTGGGATAGCCATTATGTGAAAAAGTTATATTATTGAAAAATTGGTGTGCTAAAGATATTGAATTTCTATAATTACTTTTGGGTATGCTAAACAAGTAAATAAATTCATGACTGGAGGTGATATTATGAGTAACTCAACGTTAATAGCCAATAGATTAAAAGAAGAAAAATCCCCTTATCTTCTACAACACGCCTATAACCCCGTTAATTGGTATCCATGGGGTGAGGAGGCATTTAGCAAAGCCAAGCAAGAAAATAGGCCGATATTTTTATCTATTGGCTATTCCTGAGGTACTTGCTAATGTCTACGATGCAAAGCCGATTTATGTTACCACATATCTTCCAAAAAATACAGGCTACGGTCTTATGGGATTAATGGATTTACTGACCCGGGTTCACGAAGACTGGATACGAAATCAGGATGAATTGATGGACATCGGCAGTAGCATCACACAGATTATGAAAAGGAATTTTGAAGGTCAAACCGACAAGGCAGATGTAACGAAGGATCTTGTTAATCTTGCAGTTTCTCAGCTTAAGCAGAATTTTGATCATGATTACGGCGGATTCGGTAATGAGCCTAAGTTTCCTACACCTCATAACCTGATGTTCCTTCTGGCTTACTCCAGTCTTNAAGCAGATGAAAAAACATTATTTATGGTGGAAAACACCTTAACCAATATGTATAAGGGCGGAATATATGATCACATCGGCTATGGCTTTTCCAGATATTCTACCGATGCCAAATGGCTGATTCCGCATTTTGAGAAAATGCTTTATGACAATGCCCTTTTGGCAATAGCCTATCTTGAGACCTATCAGCATACAAAGAATTCCTTATATAGAGTCATCGCCACTCAGATTTTGGAATATATTCATCGGGAAATGACAGATATGGAGGGAGGCTTTTATTCCGCTCAGGATGCAGACAGCGAAGGTGTTGAGGGAAAATACTATGTATTTACGCCTGACGAGATAAATTCCGTTCTTCAAAACGATGATGCAGGCTTCTTCTGTAATTATTTTAATATAACAAAGGAGGGAAGTTTTGAGGGATCCTCCANTCCGAATCGCCTTCATGCTACCGAGCTTAATCCGGAAAACGAAAGAGTCTCAAGACTATGCAACTATATATATAGGTACCGTCAGAACCGTTATAAGCTACACAAGGATGATAAGATTCTTACCTCATGGAACAGCCTTATGATATCCGCATATGCCAAGGCAGCTATTATACTGCAGTGCAAGGAATATGCTGATATCGCGGAGCGTGCGGTTAATTTTATCAATACAAAGCTCATAGATAAGGACGGTCGGCTTTATGTAAGGTATCGTGATGGAGAGGCCGCAAACAACGGTAATCTGGATGATTATGCATTCCTTTGTTATGCACTTCTATGTGTGTATGACGCAACCTTCAACACCATATATCTGAAGCAGGCAATTGAGCTTATGGACAAGATGCTACTGGATTTCTGGGATGACATTAATGAGGGATTCTTCCTGACCGGTAACGATTCTGAGGAATTAATTTACCGCCCTAAGGAGGTCTACGATGGCGCAATTCCTTCGGGTAACTCAGTGGCCGGATATGTACTGCAAAGAATCGCTCATATAACCACTAATTCAAAATACAGAGAATATGCAGATAAACAGCTTCGCTTCCTTGCAGGACAGGTTAAAAACCACCCTGCGAGCTATTGCTTTGCTCAGCTTGCTTTCCTTGGTGCATTATATCCCTCAAAGGAAATCATATGCGTCGTCAGTAACAAAGACGATAATATTACTACGGCTAAAACCATAAAAAGAAACCCCCGGGAAAACCCGGAGTTTGAAGAATTAAAGAAGTATATGGCATCCCACTATAACCCGAATATGACAGTCATCGTAAAAACGAAGCAAAATGAAGAAGAATTACAAAAAATCGTGAAATATATAAAGGATTATCATGCCATAGATGACAAAACCACCTATTATATCTGCGAAGACCATCACTGCCATGCTCCTACAACAAAGTTGTAGGGACAAAAAGGTACCATCATTTCGGTACCATTTCGGTACCAGGTACAGTTTACATGTACCTGGTACCGATTATTTGCTTTCGTATAAAAACGAAAATGCTCCGATCTTCGCACCCAGTCCCTTCTCCAATATGTCCGCAAGTGCTCTCATTTTATTATTTATTTCCTCTTTCGACCAGTTAAATATACCCGGATCTAAGAGAAATGTAAATGCGGATAATGTTATTTCAGCATATTCCCTTGGATATTCACATTTAAATTCCTTTCTTTTATTGCCCTGATCTATAATCGAAGTAACTATTTCCGAAAGCTTTATTAATATTGTAGCTAAAGATTTTTGATGAATATATGCATTCTCCTGAGAATGAAGATATACATCAAGATTCTTATCCACAATACCGCTGCGATAACTGTTTAGTAGCAATCTCAGCTTATCGGGAGCATTACTATCACTTTTCTCAACTGCTTCCCGGCAGTCCTCTATGATATTACTATACTGTCGATCTACCAGCTCATCTATTATCTCTTCCTTAGAGCTAAAATAATAATATATACCACCCTTAGCAATCCCTGCCTTCTTTGCTATGTCACTGACAGATGCTTTACCTGCTTTACCGTCCTTAAGCAACTCCTGCACTGCATTTAAAATGCGTTCTCTTTTATCTATCTCTCTCACCGCCTTTAATAATATAAATTTGTCTTGTATAGTTCTCTAATTTATATCATATCATAAAAATAAAATATTGACCAGTGGTCAACATTTTGTTATGCTATTTTTGAACAACGGTCAAATTTAATAACAGGAGATTATTTATGGTAAAAGTATTAATATTTTTTGGATTATCACTTGTGTCTGTGGTTTCATTTATATCTTTATTATTTAGGATTATATTTGNAGCTGCCAGACATTTTAAAGCCGGTGCCAACCGCTTTAACCCGTCAAGACTCAGGACAAATATTATTATATTAAGTGTCAGTATAATTCTGTGTATACTGTTTGTTGTATTTACACAGATAACCGCACATACTCCTTTTGTTAAGTCAAAAGATAATTCCAACAGTATTTACGAGCTCAGGAAAATAGAGCTCAATGGTCGAAAGGAATGGATCAGTATCCGTGGAACAGATAAAGACAATCCCATTCTTTTGTTTTTGGCAGGAGGACCGGGCGGTTCCCAGATGGCGGCAGTACGTCATACCCTCTCAAAGCTGGAAAAGCATTTTGTCGTAGTAAATTGGGATCAGCCTGGTTCTGCCAAATCTTATAATGCAGGTAAGAATATTTCTGTGGAAAATTATATTGATGACGGTTATGAATTGACAAAATACCTATGTGATGAATTTAATCAAGAGAAAATATACCTGGTCGGTGAATCCTGGGGCAGTGCATTAGGAATCTTCCTGGCGGATAAAGCACCCGAATTGTACCNCTGTGTCATTGGCACAGGCCAGATGGTGGCATTTTTGGAGACCGAACTCATAGATTATGAGTTTGCCATGGAAATTGCCGAGAATAAAAATGATACCGGGAAGCTTCAAAAGTTAAAAGAAAACGGTCCTCCCCCTTACTATGGTAAGAACGTAACCTGGAAAAGCGCAGAATATCTACAGTATCTAAGTGATTATATGATGAGAAATCCAAAGATACATAACAGTGGATATAATACGCTTCGTGATTTATTCTCAGAGGAATACGGGATAATTGATAAGATTAATTATTTTAGGGGTATAGTTACCACCTTCAATCATGTATATCCTCAGCTATATGAAACTGACTTACGAATCAATTATGCAAAATTAGGCGTTCCAATATATTTCTTCATTGGCCGTCATGATATTAATGCTCCAACCTCCTTGGTAGAGGATTACTTTGAGACACTAACCGCCCCTCACAAGGAACTGGTATGGTTTGAAAATTCAGGCCATAGCCCCTGGATAAATGAGACCGATAAATTTATAGATGAATTGCTGAGAGTAACTCTCGGTGGCAGATAGTGCATATTTACTCTCCGATTATTTTCACCAGCACACGCTTATTACGCATGCCGTCAAATTCACCATAGAATATCTGCTCCCAGGTTCCAAAGTCAAGCCTTCCGTCCGTGACGGCTACAACAACCTCCCGTCCCATGACAGAGCGCTTCAAATGAGCATCCGCATTATCCTCATAGCCATTATGATCATACTGGTCATATGGCTTTTCCGGTGCGAGCTTTTCGAGCCACCTTTCAAAGTCACGATGCAGGCCGCTTTCGTTATCATTTATGAACACACTTGCCGTAATGTGCATGGCATTAACAAGACACAGACCTTCCTTTATACCACTTTCTCTCAGAGCCGCTTCGACCTGTGGGGTAATATTGATAAATGCCCTACGGGTCTTAGTATTAAAAAGCAGTTCCTTTCTGTAAGACTTCATTGTATTACGCTCCTTTCATCTATTTAACTGTACCCGTACCTGGTACTGAATCTAAATATTTTCTTAATGTATCTCTCACCGCTCCCTTACCGGCAGTAAGCTCCCGGAACATACCCTCAATCTTTTCTCCTAATCCGACATCATATAGATTAACCGCAAAGATTTTATCATTGGAGAGTATTGGTCTTAAGATACTTGTATCTGCATTGGTGTCTCCTAACCTAACATCCTTAACATAATCCATCAGCTCATCAAGTAAGGGGTCAGGGCTAGGGGTAAAGGGATTGCCTTCATCATCGATTCCCATAAGATACCTGCACCATCCGGCTATTGTAAGGGGTATAAAGGTCAGATCCGAGACCTTAAGCGTACCGCTGTCTCTATATGACTTTATGGTTTCGCCATAACGGATAGGTATCTTCTGGGATGTATCGGTGGCTATTCGCTGAGGTGCATCCGGCATAAAAGGATTGGGTAAACGAATCTCCAGTACAGCCTTAATAAAATCTATGGGATCTATTACACCGGGATTAACCACCACAGGCATTCCCTCATCATATCCTATCCTGTTGACCAACCTAACCAGGTCCGGATCTCTCATTTCCTCCCAAATAGTTGTATAGGACAAAAGACAACCGAAGATTGCGAGAGCCGTATGAAGAGGATTGAGGCATGTACATACCTTCATCTTCTCGACCTTGTCCACTGTCTCTCTGTCTGTAAACAGAAAACCTGCCTTTTCAAAGGGCGGCCTTCCATTGGGGAACGCATCCTCGATTATAAGATATTCCGTTTCCTCAGCATTGACAAACGGTGCCGTGTAGGTATTCTTTGAGGTTATTATCAGCTCCGTATCCTCGAACCCATCCTCCTCCAAAAGAAACTTAATTTTGTCATCCGGTCTCGGTGTGATCTTATCGATCATACTCCATGGAAATGCCACTTTATTCGTATCCCTGATGTAACCCAGAAAACCTTCATCTATAAAGCCATTATTTACCCAATTCTTTGCATAGACTTCTACCGCTTCGAATAATTTATCTCCGTTATGGGAGCAGTTATCCATACTCACCATAGATATAGGAAGCTTAGAAGNCTGTGAGTTAGAACCAAGATATCTCTCATGCAGAAGCGCTGTTATTTTTCCCATAAGATGTGTGGGCCTATTGTATCCTGCTTTAAAATCATCTAATACAATACCAAGATATACACCTGCCGAATCAACCAAGCTATAACCCTTTTCTGTAATCGTAAAGCTTACCATTTGCAGGGATGGCTTACGAAATATCTCTTTCAGACGCTCCCATTCATTTTTCAGGGTGGTATCAGCGGCAATAGATTCGACTACACTGCCGATAACCTTCTTCTCTATATTTCCGTCGGATTTTAGAACGACCAATAGACTCAGATCGTCATATGGTCTATAGGCTTTCTCGATTATCTCATAATCAAAGCCCTCACTGACGATAACACCTCTGTCATAGCTTCCTTCATTAAGCATGCTGTTAAGCCCTGCAGCAGGAAAACCGCGAAAGATATTCCCCGCTCCAAAATGTATCCAGGTGGGATTATCCATAGTCTCTTTTCTTATGCTGTCTCTGTCATAGCTTGGTAGTTCATAGCCCTTTTGTATCCATGAATTATCATAATTAATAAGTTTCATGCTCCAATACCTTTCTTAATAACAATATTTATAATTCTATAATGTTATCGCCTAAATCGTTTTACTTGTCCTGTTTTCTGATGGCTTCCCATAATCCGTTTAGATAAGCCACGCCAAGAGCTCTGTCATAAAGACCGTAACCCGGTCTTGCCTGCTCATCCCAAATCATTCTTCCATGATCGGGACGCACTACTCCATCAAAGCCAATGTCATAAAGGGCTTTGACTATCTCATACATATCAAAATTACCGTCTGATGAAAGATGCGAGCTTTCATGAAATACCCCATCATCATCAAACTTCATATTTCTAAGATGAGCAAAGTGAATCCTATTACTGATTTTTGGATTTCTGATAATATCAGGTAAGTTATTCCTTAGATTACTTCCTAATGATCCGCTACATAACGTAAAACCATTGTAAATACTATTATTTAAAGCGGCTATCTCCTCTAATGCCTTCTCACTTACCACTATTCTTGGTAGGCCGAATACACTCCATGCGGGATCATCGGGATGCAATGCCATCTTGATCTTATATTTTTCACATACGGGCATTATGGCATCCAGGAAATATTTTAAATTAGCCATGAGCTTTTCTGCCGTTACATCCTTATATTTCTCAAACAGGTCCATAATCTCGTCTCTGCGGTTAGGCTCCCAGCCGGGAAGAATAAAGCCTCCGCTTTCCTTCTCCATTCGTTCGAACATCATCTCAGGCTTTAAATCCTTAATCATATTTTCATCATAAGCCAATGCATAAGATCCATCCTCAAGCCTCATAGCCAAATCGGTTCTTGTCCAATCAAAAATCGGCATAAAATTATAACATACCATATGAACATCGGCTTTTCCGAGATTCTCAAGAGATGTCTTATAATTCTCAATATACTGCTCTCTTGAAGGAAGACCTATCTTAATATCCTCGTGCACGTTAACGCTTTCGATTCCAATCAGCTTAAGACCTGCCGCCTCCACCTGATTCTTAAGTTCTAATATATCCTCCAACTTCCATGCTTCACCTGCGGGTATGTCATGAAGCGAAGAAACCACACCGCTTACCCCCGGTATTTGCTTTATATGCTCCAATTTAACACTATCATGTTTTTTCCCAAACCAACGTAATGTCATATCCATAGGCTTGTTTCCTTTCTATCTCATAATTATATGATTGCACGGTAAACATTTATATAGTCAGTATACTAATACAGGGATATGTTTTCAAGTAAATTAGTTATATAGGTATCATTTTTATTAGTTATATAGGTATCATTTTATACAGTAGGAGAAAGACTACCACCGGGCTGACTTTCATCTGCCTAAGTAGTAGTCTTTCTGACAGTATTACTTATATAACTTCATGATTACTCACTATCATTTAGTATTTGAAGTTACCTTAATGGTTATCGTAGCTTCAACAATTGTTCCTTCCTTAAGGTTATTAAGCTTAGCGGATATTTTACCTGTAATAGTATCATCCTCTTTCCAATACTCATCAGAGAGAATTATACTCCTGTATATTTTATATGGTTCGCTTATGATTTCTAATCCGGTATCGTCAGTCTGTATCATATAAGAGCCTGACCAACTATCATCCACTTTGTTCTGCATCAAAGTATCAACTTGAATTGATGCTCCAGTAACAGCCTGAGCCGATGATATCTCAATAGTTATCTCAATACTCTTTACGACTTCCTTAATACCTTCCCATGATAAAAACTTATTTAAGGTATCTCCCGTTACACCGCCACTCTGAGCAATATACTTAAAGTTCTCTCCGTCAAGGTATTTATTGTATTCTTCAACACCCAAGCTTTCTTCATAAGCTATATAGAAATCTTCAAAATATATATCAGGTGCCGATGGTTCATCAACCGCCGGTGTTACTGTGACTGCACAGTCTGCTTCATATGAAACCACGGAAACTCCATCAATCGCAGTCTTTGCAGTAATCGTTGCATTTCCTTCTTTTACGGCAGTAACCTTACCTGTAGAATCGACAGTTGCCACTGTTGGATCACTGGATGTCCAGGTAATCTCGCCGCTTGTAGTATAGTTGTTTGGCACTATTGTAGCCACCAGCTGTTCGGTCTTTCCTTCGGAAAGTGTTAATGTACTCTTATTTAAGGTAACACCTTCAATCGCAACCGGGTCACCGGTATATGGAACCAGTACCAACTCATCTAAATAATAGATTGTAGGTAATCCATCCCCTGAACCGGTTCCGGCACAATGAATACCAAATCCCAATACTATTGTTCCCGAAAGATTTCTTAAAGCTGAAGACATAGTGGTAAATTCTATAGTCACAGGCTCAAATACCTCATTACCCGATTTAGTGTCTGAAGCACCGATCTGGCTTGGAGTCGGCTCATGACTTAGTGACAGATCAGATATGTTCTCACCTGCCAGTGCTATAAGGCTCTTATAGCCTACATCCCCTTGTTTTAGATGAATTTTTCCTATTAAGGAGGTGTAATCACCAAGTTTCTTACCTTCGGGTAGATTTACTTCGACATATGCAAATTGTGAATATCCGGATGGCTCTACCTTTAATACCTTATTGGTTGAACCAATAGCGGTAGGATCAAGTGCTATGGTGGCTTTACCTGCGCCACTGAAGCTCTTAGCCGTTCCTACGGTCTCATCGTCAAAGTCGAATACAATAGCATCCTCCGGCTGTAATTCAACATTAACCTTACATGTTCCTACTCCGCCTGGAATATTAGCTGTAATTATTGCTGTTCCGTTACCTACCGCAGTTACTACACCGGATTCCGATACTGTGGCACAGGCTTGGTGCCTTCTTTNCAGGTGCAGCCAATGCAGGCGAGACAGCTGCAGATACCAGCACAAAAGCCATCACGAGTACCGCAATTCTTTTTATTGCGTTTCTTAGCTCTTTACCCATTTTGCTCCAATACCTCCTTTTAATTTTCGATTGTGTATCTCCCCGCTTGAGATACCCCTTATCCCCCTTAGTCATTCCCGGAACTTCCGTTGTCATACTAAGCTGTCATCGAAAATTGAATAACAACCCTCCTTATAAAAATATTTCCGCGGTATTCGGATCTTATATGCTAATAAATTTTTCTGCCTTTTTCATCATTAATACCTGATTTGCGATAAAAATAAGTATTAACCACGTCACGCCATTCATTGGCATTTCTATACTGAATATCAAATCGTTTACGAACTCTTTCATATATATCATCCGGAATAAGCCCTTGTAAACTCTCCCAGCTCTTTATCATCTCTTCAACATCCTCGACGCCTTCGAAATGGGTGTCATAGATATGCTGAATTAAAGTCTTTCCGTTCTTTAACCTGTAATCATATCTGATATAGTGAAAGAAAAGTAACAGCTCCTCAGGACAGCTTTCCTTATTCTCGTACATTGATGCATTAGGCTCGTTATATTGTCCAATGTAGCCTGTCCCACTCTTAACGGTTCTGTCCACACCCAGGCCATATCTGTCGGCCCTATGATAGGTACCCCATCTGTCATACTCATACCCGTCTACATTGGGGCCGTAGTGATTATGCGGATTTATCATCCAACCGATTCCCAGTGGAGAAGTATACTTCTCATAAACAGGCCAGGATTTCATAAGAATATCCAGCACTGCTTTAATTACCTTCCCGTTATGAGGAAAAGTCTGCACGGCCCATTCCCTGGCAATCTCCTCAGAGCTTAATTCTGTGTCCCATGACAGTCTGCCGAATCCATACAGATTGGATGCCACCAAATCATGTCCGGTCCAGTTATAGTCATTGCCGGTATTGGATACTGCCGCCAATCCACAGTTGATTTGGTTATAGGTTCTTCCCGATACTATGTCCGCCACCCTTGAGCCACCATGTTTACTGTAGGTTTCAAATTCAAGTATTTCCTTCCACATAGGAATGAGGTAGCACACATCTCTTTGCTGACCGGTATATTCCTGTGCAGCCTGTACCTCAAGTATCATATTGGTTTTCTTTAAACCACCAAACAGTGTGGATACCGGTTCTCTCACCTGAAAATCCATTGGACCGTTCTTAATCTGAAGTATAACATTATCATCAAACTTACCATCCAGGCCGATAAAATTGTCATAGGCTGCTCTGGCACGGTCGGTTTTATAATCTCTCCAGTCCTGTTGGCAGTTGTATACAAAGCATCGCCAAATAAGAAGACCACCATAAGGCTTTAGTGCCCTGGCAAGCATATTAGCTCCGTCAGCATGAGTACGACCGTAAGTAAATGGACCGGGTCTTCCCTCAGAATCGGCTTTAATCAGAAATCCTCCGAAGTTAGGAATTTTATCATATATATTCTTAACACATTTTTTCCACCAATCAATTACATCCTTATCTAACGGGTCTGAGACGGTTAATCCACCGATTTCAATAGGGGCCGCAAAATTCGCACTGAGAAACAGTCTAATATTATAGCCTGCAAATATATCCGCCATTATCCGCAGTTTATCCAGATAACGGTCTGTAATCAGGTCTGAGGCGGCTCCATGGACATTCACATTATTGATAACCGTTGCATTTATTCCAACCGAGGAAATCAGTCTGGCATAATCCCTTGTGCGCTCATTAATTATCAGTTCATCATTTTTGAAGAAAAATGATTTTCCTGAGTAGCCTCTCTCGATACTACCGTCCATATTATCCCAGTGATTTAAAATACGTATATTGTTTTTTGGCTTCTCCATTATGTCTATTCCCCGTATCAATTCCCCCTGAGCAATACGTCTAATCAAATCAAAGCATCCGTATAATATTCCACTCTCGGTCTCTGCCTCAATCCGAACAGTCTTATCTATGTGTTTTATAGAATATCCTTCATTGTTATATCCTGATTTATCCTTCGTATTAAGCCTTAATATTATCCCTGATTTAAGTTCTTCATACTGGTCATCTTCTGTCATATATTCTTTGTTGCAGTTAATATTAAGCATTCTCTTTAATGCATAAGATAATTCGCTGACAGCATTTTCAATTATCGTACTAATCTGATTAGTGGCTATGCAAATTCCTATATCGGATAACATATCCCTGTCCTCGTAATTATCTATTGGGTTATAATTTAACCAGCATTGACTATAGTTCATTTTTTCCTCCAAGCAATTATTATCAGTATTTACATTATCAGTATTCACATTAATATAGGCGAACGCTGCTGCGTTCGCCTTTTAAATCAAGTCTACAATATTACCGTTTGAGCCGAACGCATTATTTTCTTATAAGGCTTCTTACCTGTTAAGCTTATGCTTCTTTCATCTGGTTGACTTATACCTATAAACACCTCATACTCACCCTCATGAAGCACTAGCCTTCCTTCATTGTCGTAAAGTCCAAAAGCTTTATCCTGCAGTTCGATAGATATAGTCTTTAGCTCGCCTGGATTTAAGTAAACTTTCTTTAGTCCCTTTAGCTGTGGATTGGGTGTACCCTCTTGCTTCACCTTAACATATACCTGTATTGTTTCTGCTCCCGGCATACTTCCAGTATTCTTTATATTGACCGTACATAATACATTCTTACCCTTGGCAACCTCTTCCGAGTCTATGGCTACATTAGATATTTCAAAATCCGTGTAAGATAGACCGTACCCAAACGGATACAAAGCTTCGTTCTTCATGTAACGATAGGTCCTATTTGCCATATTATAATCAGTGAATTCCGGTAGCTCCTCGGTAGTACGGTAGAAGGTCACGGGAAGCTTACCTTCGGGCGAATAATCCCCAAAAAGAACCTGTGCAATCGCTCTTCCTCCCTGTGCTCCTGGATACCACCCCTGGACTATTGCCGGTATATGTTCATCTGCCCAAGTTACACTTAGGGCACTTCCTGAAAGCAATACAAGTATAACCGGTTTACCACAATTATATAATTCCTTCAATACATCTTCCTGAATTCCGGGAAGATTTAGGCTATTCTTGTCACCACTGGCAAATTCATTGCCTTGATCACCTTCCTCGCCCTCAAGACCAGGGTCAAGCCCAAAGCAGGCAATAACGACATCACTCATTTCACATACTGTTTTAGCCTCGGCTATTCTGTCATTTTCCATGCCAAGTGCCTGAGAAGATTTCTTGAATAAGTGACAGCCCTCTGAATAATATACCCTTATATCTTCTCCCAGATACTCTTTAATGCCTTCTAATACAGTTATATATTCGGAGGCAGTTCCTTCGTAGTTGCCGACTAATGCCTTTCTGTTATTAGCATTGGGTCCTATAACTCCTACGGTCTTTAATTTCGATTTATCTAAAGGAAGCAGATTGCCTTCATTCTTTAATAATACGATTGATTTTCTTGATGCTTTAATATTAAGCTCCTTATGCTCATTATTATCCACTTTGTCATAGCCAATCTTATTAAACGGAACATTTTCCGGATTATCGAATAAGCCAAGCTTCATACGTGTTGTAATCAGCCTTGTTACGGCTTTGTCAATCGTCTTTTCATCTACCAATCCATCCCTGACAGCCATGAGCAGATGTCCGAACATATTACCACAGTTAAGGTCGCATCCGTTATTCATCGCAAGCGATACGGATTCAACAGGTGTAGATGTTACCTTGTGATTTTCATGAAAATCCTTGATTGCCCAGCAATCTGACACCACATGTCCGGTAAAGCCCCACTCATCTCTAAGGATATCAGTGAGTAAGGTCTTACTTCCACAGCATGGCTCACCATTGGTACGGTTGTACGCTCCCATAACGGCTTCTACCTTAGCCTCCTGAACACAGGCCTTGAATGCCGGAAGATATGTTTCATATAAATCCTGTGTGGAACACTCTGCATTAAAGCTATGTCTAAGATCCTCAGGTCCCGAATGTACCGCAAAGTGCTTTGCGCATGCGGCCGCTTTCATATACTTACTGTCATGACCTTGGATACCCTTAACAAATCTAACTCCCAGTCTGGAGCTAAGGAAAGGATCTTCACCAAAGGTTTCATGTCCTCTTCCCCATCTTGGATCTCTGAAGATATTGACATTGGGAGACCAGAAGGTTAAACCCTTATATATATCATAGTCCCCATGTTTCTGCTGTGCATTGAATTTTGCTCTGCCTTCCGTGGAAATGACATCGGCTATCTCTTCCAATAGTTCCTCATCAAATGTCGCTGCCAGTCCGATTGCCTGTGGAAATACGGTAGCTACACCTGCGCGGGCAACTCCATGTAATGCCTCGTTCCACCAGTTATATGCCTTTACACCAAGTCTTTCAATTGCGGGAGCTGTATATAGAGTCTGGAAAACCTTTTCCTCTAATGTCATTCTGGATACAAGATCCTTCGCTCTCTCCTCAAAATCAAGTGTCTCGTCTAAATAAGCCTTATAATCCTGCATAAGATTTCCTCCTGTAAGTATAGTATTTAAAAGTCCATAATTGCATATAGCGCTTCCTTGGGTTCATGATTCTCGTCAAATAATAGGGGCCAATTCTTGCGGTTCTTCACGGGGAAATCATCCAACCATGTAGCATCATCGGCAACACCCCATAGAGTAACGGTATCGACTATATCCTTATATTCTCTTAGAATCTTAAATCCTTCCTTGTAAATTGCGGCTTGCTTCTTCAGTAAATCAATACCTGGCTTATCGAGTCTGGTCTCGTCCTTAAAATCAAATACAGACAAATCCATCTCTGTTACCTGAATCTTTATGCCCAGCTTCGCATACTGCTCCATTGCCTGTTTAAAATCATCCATAGATGGACTGCAGATATTCCAATGACATTGAAGACCGACTCCATCCACAGGAACGCCGCGATCAAGCATGTCCTTAATTGCTTTATATATCTTATCCCTTTTGGGGTACTCACTTTCGTTATAATCATTGTAATAAAGGTCCGTATCCGGAAGCACTTCCCTGGCATAATTAAATGCATAATCCATAAAATCTTCTCCGATTATCTCCAGCCACGGACTTTTTCGATAAAACAAATCTTTCTTATCTTCTATTGCTTCATTTACGACATCCCAGCAATAGAAGTCATTTTTATACTTTTTCCCGACATTATATATGTGGTTCTTCATACGCTCCAGAAGGATATCTCTTGTTGCATCCTTAAATACCCAATCCGGTGTCTGGTTATGCCATACCATTGTATGGCCTCTCATGGCTATATTATTTTTTTTTGCAAAACTTAATATTTTATCGGTTTGATCATATTCGTAGTTGTTCTCTTCAGGTTGTATATTAACAAATTTGGTCTCATTCTCACAGGTTATGCTGTTAAAATGTTTTATCAGTAATTCTTTGTGTGTATCTACAGTATATATATTAACTGCCGCACCGACTTTGAAATAGTCTTTATATTTTTCTTTTAATCCTACCATAGATAATTTGTCTCACTTTCGTATTATATTTTTTGTTTCAATGCGACTATTAACAGTAAATAGCCGCATTGAAACTATTAGCTATATCACTGGTAATATTTAATCTTCATAGAAATCATTAATTATACTATCGTAATTAGCACTGGCAGCATCTGCTATTTCAATAGCAGAGAAGTTTGCCAATCCGCCATTATCTTCATTTGCACCATGACGGAAACTTAGTTTCGGTATCATGTATACCAAGGAGAACACACCCTGTCCGTCAAGCATTGGAACGATTGTCTCTTCTACGGCTCTGGCGTCTCTTACGCTGGCATAATAATATGACAAATCTCTCTCATCATCCTCGTATCCCGGGACCTCTCCTACCCATTTACTGTATGCGAATGCAACAGCGTCGGCACGGTCGGGATCCATATCAGCCGGCATAACTCTTGGATTTGTTAAGTACATAGTCTGCATCTTGGCATTTGGTCCGGGTCCTTTAGGGAAGAATACAAAGCCCCAATCATCGACCATATCTGCAAAATCTGTGTGTCTATACCATTCGGCGGGACACATTGCTGCCTGACCTGTATTAAAGGTATCGATGAAGAATCTGATTTCATCTGAGCCTTCCTCTAAAGGTCTGGGTGCTATCAGACCCTCGTTAAACATATCTACTGCTAACTGAATTGCAGCCAATACTTCATCGGACTTCTGATTATTCTCATATCTTCCTGTCTCGGAATTAAATCTGACGTAATCAGAACCATTACTAAATACAGCGGCTTTTACAATTTCTCTCTGCCAGCCTGTTATACCATATATATCTGTCTGTCCGTCATTATCTGTATCCTTAGTTAATCTTCTTGCCAATTCCTTCATTTTGTCCCAGGTCCACTCACCGCTTGCTTGTAAATCGTATAGGTAATCAGGATCTAAGCCCTCTTCCTCAAATAAACGCTTATTCCAGAAAACTCCTAAGCCTAGCAGCTCGTTAACCTCTGAAAACGCATATATTTTGCCGTTCTGTGAATAAGATTCCTTAACTGCGTTATTCCACATTTTATCTTCGAAGTTATTAAAGCTGGGTATCTCACTAACCGGATACATTAATCCCTGCTTTAAGGGCTCCGGAACCATTGCCGGATCCATAATAAATATATCCGCTACGGGAGTCCCGCTCATTGTAGACGTAATAAACAGTTCCTGATATTCTCCCCATGCCGCAACATTTTCCTGCGTTAAGGTAAAATTGTGATCCGCCTGTAGCTTCTCACGATAGGCCTGTCTATCCTCCTCCTTTTTAGTCTTGGCTTCTGCCTGACCGGTTGTATACCAATCCGCAACCGTGATATGGATTCCTCCTAAATCTCTTGGTGGTTCCGGAGTAGGTGTCGGCGTAGGTGTAGCATCTTCCCCGTCATCCTCTTTAGTCTCATCTTGCTCATTCGTCTGTCCTGACGGCTCAGGATCGACCGTCGCTTCATCTGCTTTTCCACAAGCTGAAAATGCAGTCAAAACCATGGACAGTACTAATAAGACAGCCAATA
>JGI24709J26583_10001534_pt1 | contig 19445 bp, 19 predicted proteins | sample BioPla2DNA1_FD_26583 | JGI IMG/M metagenome (IMG submission 26583) | reverse complement strand
GGCTGAAAAAATCGGCATACCTTATCAGTTGGAGATACTTGAGTCGGGAGGAAGTGATCCCGGTTCAATACACATAACTGCCGGAGGAATACCTTCCGGAGCAATATCAATACCCTGCAGGTATGTTCACAGCCCTGGGGAAACAGCAAGCCTTAAGGACATTGAGAATGCTGCAAGGCTTTTGATAGAGGCAATAAAAGCTTAAGGATAAAGATAAGTAATACAGCTCTTTGCTTGCGAAACTTAAGTTTTGGGAAGGTTTTCCTTCAAAATTATTTATGCACCCAAATGGTATTGTTTCTCATTTAGAGCTGTGCTATAATACACGATAATAAGTTTCGTGCCAATGGTTGTATATTATTCAAGCGAGGAAAAATGTGGGAGAAACATTGTGCTGATCAAACATATCAATTTATAGAGGAGTTTTGCTGTATGAGTAAATATTGGAGTGAAAAAGTCAGAAATATAAAACCTTATGTTCCGGGGGAACAGCCAAAGGATAGGAAGTTAATTAAACTAAATACCAACGAGAATCCATATCCACCGTCAAAAAAAGTTCTTAATGCCATCACAAAAGCAGCCGGTGAAAATCTGAGACTGTATCCCGATCCAGAGGGCGAAAGCTTGAAAAATACAATAGCAGAATATTATAATTTAAAACCCTCGCAAGTTTTTTTAGGCAATGGATCCGATGAAGTCCTGGCTTTTTCATTTTTGGCCTTTTTTAATCCTAGGGATACTATTATTTTTCCGAAAATTACATATAGCTTTTATGAGGTTTATGCATCCATATTCAGCATTAATTACAAGGAAATACCTTTGGATGGGGAATTTAACATACCGATTGAGGGTTTTTTTGTAGAAAATGACGGTGTAATCTTTGCCAATCCCAATGCACCCACGGGAAAGGTCCTTCCCCTTAAGGATATAAGAAAAATACTTGAGAAGAATGCAGGAAGGGTTGTAATAGTGGATGAGGCATATATTGATTTTGGCGGAGAGTCTTCGGTGGAGCTGATAAACGAATTTGATAATCTTCTGGTGGTAACCACCTTATCAAAGTCCAGAGCCCTTGCGGGGCTTCGCGTTGGGTTTGCTGTGGGGAATGAGGATTTGATTGAAGCCTTGAATCGTGTAAAAAACTCGATAAATTCCTATACATTGGACAGGCTGGCCCTTGTTGGTGCAGAGGAAGCCATAAGGGATGATGGTTATTTCAATGAAATTCGTGGAAAAATAGTTAAAACCAGAGAAAGGATTTCAAAGAAGCTTTTAGATTTAGGATTTAGAGTAACTGACTCAAAAACTAATTTTGTTTTTATCAGCCACCCAACGATAGAAGGATTCAAGTTGTTTGAAAAGCTTAGGGAGAATGGCATCCTAGTTCGGCATTTCAATAAACCGGGTATTGAAAATTATCTCAGGGTGAGTATTGGTTCCGACGAAGAAATGGATTGTTTTTGCGAAAAGATAAAGGAAATCATAGAATTATTAAAATAAATTCAGGATGTCTACAAAGTTGATAAATTAGGGGTGCACAAAATAAATGTGAAGAAATGTGCTTCAGAAAATTAAGCTTCTGGGGTACAGAATCTGTAAATACTCCTGGTTAATTCTTTGTTAAAATGAAGGATGGTGCAAAACTGATGGGAACAAATAATATTCTTGTGGCCTTTGGGCTTACTTTGTTTGCCGGATTGTCCACTGGAATAGGGGGATTAATTGCTTTTATATACAGAAAAACAAATACCAAGCTTCTTTCGATCATACTGGGATTTTCCGCTGGTGTAATGATTTATGTGTCCTTTGTAGAAATTTTGTCCGAAGCAAGAGAGCATCTTATGTCAGTACTACATGAGGATATGGCATCGTGGTTAACGGTTTTATCATTTTTTGGCGGGATGATGCTAATCGCAATTATTGATCAGATGATACCTTCCTATGATAATCCCCATGAGACACACAAGGTTGAGGATATGGATGTGTGCAAAGCTGAGAGCAATGAAAGCAAAGAAAAGAGACTTCTTAGAACAGGGATATTTACAGCTATAGCTATAACCATTCATAACTTTCCGGAAGGTCTGGCTTCTTTTACATCGGCAGTTAAAGACCCGTCGCTTGGGGTAGCGATAGCAATTGCAATTGCTATACATAATATACCGGAAGGAATAACCGTATCAGTTCCTATTTATTGTGCTACGGGAAGCAGAAAGAAGGCTTTTTTATTATCGTTTCTTTCCGGTCTTTCGGAGCCTTTAGGGGCACTAATCGGTTATCTGATTCTTCTTCCGTTTATGAATGAAGTTGTTTTTGGAATAGTGTTTGCTGCGGTGGCGGGGATAATGGTATTTATATCCTTTGATGAGTTGCTTCCTATGGCAAGAGAATATGGGGAGCATCACCTATCCATATACGGACTCGTTGGTGGTATGTTGCTTATGGCAATAAGTTTAATTTTATTCCTTTAGTCAAACAGATTTCTAGACTTTGAAAACAAAGTAAAAAAACAAAAATTTAAAAGGAAAAAGCGGTGTATTTATCGAAGGAATAACAAAAGAATATATTTGTGAGGTGCAATATGAGGATAACTTTTTTGGGAGCGGCCAAAACCGTCACAGGATCTTGCTTCTTTATTGAGACAGAGTCTACCAAATTCCTTGTGGACTGTGGTATGTTTCAGGGAAATTCGAAAATTGATGCTTTGAATGAGGAGGATTTTCCTTTCAACCCGGCGGAGCTCGATTATATTTTTTTAACCCATGCCCATATTGATCACAGCGGAAGGATTCCGAGGATATTTGTGAAAGGTTTTAAAGGAGAGATAATTACTACGAAAGCGACGGCGGAGCTTTGCACAATAATGCTTNCGGATAGTGGACATATTCAGGAATCTGAAAATGAATGGATAAACAGGAAAAGAGCCCGGGCAGGAAAACCGCCGGTTGAACCGTTATATACATACAAGGATGCGTTTGATTCATTAAAGCTGCTCAGGAGTGTTTCCTACGGTAATGTATTGAAGATTAATAATGAAATCAGGGTTCGGTTTAATGATGCAGGCCATATATTGGGCTCGGCCATTATTGAAATGTGGATTGTAGAAAAGGGAGAAGAGACAAAGATAGTTTTTACCGGAGACCTTGGAAACAATGATGTTCCAATACTAAGGGATCCTGCCATAATTGAAAATGCCGATTACCTTGTCATAGAATCAACATATGGAAACAGACATCATCAGGAGAATGAAGACCGGGTAGAGAAGTTTTTAAATATTGTAAACGAAACCCTTAAACAGGGAGGGAATGTTGTAATACCTTCCTTTGCCGTTGGTAGAACTCAGGCACTTATATATGAGCTTAACAAGAAAAAAGAAGTTTATGATGAAAGATTAAAAAAACTGTTCGAAACCCCTGTTTTTATTGATAGTCCCATGGCTATTTCTGCAACGGAGATATTCAGAAGGAATTTGGATTGTTATGATGAAGAGGCCAAAGAATACATTGAAAATGGGGACAATCCTCTGGACTTTCCCGGATTGATTTTTACAAGATCTGCAGATGAATCGAAGGCACTTAATGCAAGAAAAGAAAGCTCTATAATCATTTCAGCGAGCGGAATGTGTGATGCAGGCAGGATAAAGCACCACTTAAAGCATAACCTCTGGAGAAAGGACAGTACAATACTTTTTGTAGGTTATCAAGCAGAGGGTAGTTTGGGGAGGAGACTTTTAGACGGTGCCAAAAAAGTGAGACTGTTTGGTGAAGAAATAGGAGTGGAAGCAAGAATCGAGATGATTGAAGGCTTTTCCGGGCACGCAGATAAAGATGGGCTTTTAAGTTGGATTAAAGGTTTTAACAGAAAGCCGAAGAAAATATTCATTGTCCACGGCGAAGAAGATGCAATGGTAGAACTTTCCAATGAAATAAATAAAGAACTTAATATAGATACCATTATACCTAGTATGGGAGAAAGCTTTGTTGTTAATGCCCATAATGTGATTGAAACCGATGAAAGAATTAAGACAGGTACATCCTTTAGAAGGCTTGCTGTGCTTGAAACCCTTGAAACTTTGAAAGAAGAGATTGAAGAGCTGTCCAATATATTGAAATCCGACTTAAAGCAGGACAAGACAGATTTGGAAGTGGATGAACTGAGGGCTAAACTCAAAAATGTTGAAAAAGCCATTGTCGATGCTTTAAGATAAAACAAGAGTATTATTCAAAGAAAGAAGTATGAAAAACTCCTTTCTTTTTTTTTGTTTTTGTTGTAGAATAATAATTAAGTCGTGGTTTATATTCATGCATGTATTTATGTCTACTTGTATGAATTGATCAAAACGATGCATTTCCATTGTTACCTCTTTAGGAAGGTAGTATGGTAGGAATTGAAATTTAATAATTGGAGGATGGTAGGATGTTTATCAAGCTTTTATTTCTTGCTGCTTTTACGGTGGTTATGTTAAGCGTTGGTTTATACAGCAGGAGAAAAATCAAAACCCAACAGGATTTTCTCTTTGGGGGAAGACAAATGGGTCCGTGGTTAACGGCCTTTGCGTATGGGACAACGTATTTTTCTGCGGTTATCATGGTTGGTTATGCAGGCAAAACAGGATGGGGGTTTGGACTTTCCGCTACTTGGATAGGAGTCGGAAATGCACTTTTGGGTTGTTTACTCTCATGGCTGGTTCTTGCCAGGAGAACCCGCAAAATGACCCAAGACTTAAACGTATCTACAATGCCGGGTTTTTTTGAGAAAAGGTATGATAGCAAGGCAATTAAAATTGTAGCATCGATTATTATATTTATATTTCTTGTGCCTTATTCAGCTTCGGTTTATCAAGGTTTGAGCTATTTAATAGTAACGACCATTGCCGATCCTCTATATGCATTGACGGGCATTTCGATTTCCTTTGAAACAATTATGTTAATAATGGCAGCTCTAACAGGGATATATCTTCTATTGGGGGGCTATGTTGCTACCGCAATTAATGATTTTATACAGGGCATTATAATGCTTGTGGGTATGCTACTGGTTGTGTTTTTCATTGTTAACAGCGATATTGTAGGTGGTATAGGTGAGGGGGTTTCCAAGTTGTCCCAGATTCCGGAAGTGGGAGAGGGATTGGTAAAGCCCTTTAGCAACAATCCTTTTGGTCTGTTGAGCTTGGTTATACTTACAAGCTTCGGTACTTGGGGACTTCCCCAAATGGTTCATAAGTTTTATGCTATAAAGGACAATGACGCTATAAAAAAGGCCACCATAGTATCCACTGTTTTTGCAGTAGTGATTTCCTGCGGTGCATACTTTGTGGGTGGTTTTGGCAGACTCTTTGTTACAGAGGCAGAAATTGCCGGCGATTTAGACAGGGTTGTTCCTATGATGTTTGAAAAGGCCTTACCGGATTATATAATGGGGATTGTAATTGTTTTAATTCTATCGGCATCAATGTCAACCCTTTCTTCCTTGGTTCTGGTATCAAGTTCTTCTATTTCTCTGGATCTTATAAAGAGTACTTTGTTCCCTAAAATGAAGGAGAAGAGGGTTATATTGTTAATGAGGCTTCTTTGTGTGGCATTCGTTATTACATCATTTATCGTGGCTATGGTACCGAGCCCAATAATGACCCTTATGGCAATTTCTTGGGGAACAGTGGCAGGAAGTTTCCTAGCACCCTTCTTATACGGGCTGTATTGGAAAGGAACTACCAAGGCAGGGGCTTGGGCAGGTATAATAACGGGCTTTGTATGTTCGGTAGGCGGTGTTATAATTTTTGGTACCCAAAACAGTCCGACTATAGGTGCCGTTGCGATGCTTGCATCTTTGGTGGCAGTACCGGTGGTAAGCTATTTTACACCAAAGTATTCCCAGACCCATATCGATACTGTTTTCCAAGATACATCGGCTGATGCAGGGGAAGCAATTTCCACTAAAATGGCAGGCTAAGTTTTCAGGCTAGGTTTTATTAAATATAGAAAAATCGTAAAGGGCTTGTATTAGCCCTTTAACTTTCCATATAACTTAAGTGAAGAAAAATGTGGAAAAAACATGGGTTTTCTTCTGTAGTTTTCTTCATATTTATTCACTGCACCCTGTTTTTATAATTGACAATATAAATTTAATAAATGATAATAATATATAGATTTTATATATCTTTAGTAATAAGCGGATATTTTTACTTTATAAATTAGATGGGGGTTTTTTAATGAAAAAATTAATGCTTGGTAACGAAGCGGTGGCCAGGGGAGCTTATGAGGCAGGTGTCAAGGTCGCGGCTGCTTATCCTGGGACGCCCAGTACCGAAATTACCGAGAACATCGCAAAATACGATGAAGTATATTCGGAATGGTCGCCCAATGAAAAGGTTGCCCTTGAGGTGGCTATAGGTTCATCAATAGCGGGGGGAAGAGCTATTTGTGCGATGAAGCATGTTGGTTTAAATGTTGCAGCCGATCCTTTGTTTACTGTGTCATATACCGGTGTAAATGCAGGACTTGTAATTATGGTTGCCGATGACCCTGGAATGCACAGTTCACAAAATGAACAGGATAGCAGGATGTATGCCAAATCTTCAAAGGTTCCGATGCTTGAGCCTTCGGATAGTCAGGAGTGTAAGGATTTTGTCAAGCAAGCCTTTGAAATCAGTGAAAAGTTTGATACACCTGTTATTGTTAGACTGTCAACAAGGATTTCTCATTCGCAGAGTATTGTAGAGTTAAACGATAGGGAAGATGTGAGTCTTAAAGAGTATAAAAAGTATCCGGGAAAGTATGTTATGATGCCTGCAATGGCACGAAAAAGACATGTTGTTGTAGAAAAGAGACTGGATGACTTAGGGAAATTTGCTAACACTACCGATTTGAACCGGATTGAGTGGGGAAGCAAGGATATAGGAGTGATAACCGGGGGCATAGCTTATCAGTATGCAAGAGAGGCTTTTGGTGATGTTTCTTATCTTAAGCTGGGAATGGTTTATCCCCTTCCTGATAAATTGATTGAGGATTTTTCAAAGCAGGTCAAAACTCTTTATGTGATTGAAGAGCTTGAACCTTTTATTGAAGATCATGTAAGAAAAATGGGAATAAAAGTAATCGGCAAGGATTTATTGCCGGTGATGGGGGAATACAGTGCAAACCTTATAAAAGAAAAGGTTTTGGGACAGAGAATTGAAGAAAAGAAAATATCGGACACAGGAATACCTGTAAGACCTCCTGTAATGTGTCCCGGATGCCCGCACCGGGGAACGTATTATGTTCTCAACAGGCTAAAGCTTACGGTAAGCGGTGATATAGGCTGTTATACTTTAGGTGCATTGCCTCCAACCCAGGCTATGGACACCTGTATTTGTATGGGTGCCAGTATTGGGGCTGCCCATGGCATGGAGAAGGCAAGGGGCAGGGAATTTGGCGGCAAGACCGTTGCAATTTTGGGAGACTCTACTTTTATACATTCGGGAATAACCGGACTTATTGATGTGGTTTACAATAAAGGTAATTCAACGGTTATTATCCTAGATAATTCCATTACCGGAATGACCGGACATCAGCACAATCCTGCAACAGGCTTTACAATAAAGGGAGAACCGACAAAACAGGTGGATCTTGAAAAGCTTTGTCATGCTGTTGGAGTTGACAGGGTGAGGATTGAAGATCCTTTTAACTTAAAGGAGTTTGAAAAGATCTTAAAGGAAGAGATTGAGGCGGATGAACCTTCTGTGATCATAGCACAAAGACCCTGTGCACTTTTGAAGAATGTGAAGCATGAAGGATCCCATAGAATTAACCAAGAGAAATGTAAAAAATGCAGGATGTGTTTGAAACTGGGCTGCCCTGCCATTGTTGACATGGGAGATCATATAGAAATTGATGAAGCTTTGTGCGTGGGCTGCGGATTATGTTCAAAGGTATGCAACTTTGATGCGATTGAAAAGGCTGGTGAAAAAAATGAATAAGCATAATGTATTAATAGTGGGAGTCGGCGGACAGGGCACATTGCTTGCAAGTAGGGTTCTTGGAAATGTTGCTCTTAGACAGAATTATGATGTTAAGGTTTCTGAAGTGCATGGTATGTCTCAACGGGGCGGAAGCGTTGTAACCTATGTAAAAATGGGGGAAAAGGTATATTCACCGATAATTGAAAAGGGAGAGGCCGATATAGTTATTGCCTTTGAGCAGCTAGAGGCACTAAGATGGGTTGAGTACTTGAAAGAAGACAGCAAGCTTTTAGTTAATGAGCAAAAAATCAGCCCTATGCCCGTTATTATCGGGAAAGAAAAGTATCCGGAAAGCATAATCGACGGGCTGAAGAAAGGCTTTAAAAACGTTATTTCTCTGGATGCGTTTAAGATCGCCAAGGATTGTGGAAATATAAAGGCTGTGAATACAGTTTTGCTTGGGCTTTTGGCAAAGTCTATAAATATAGATAAGGAAATATGGATTGAGGCATTGAAGGAAACCGTTCCCCAAAAGGCACTGGATGTAAACCTTAAGGCCTTTGAAGAAGGTTATAAAAGGGGATAAACTAAGATTTTAAAAAAATTTTAATATATGGGGGTAGATTTATGCAGTACTGGAATCCTACGTATGAATGTATGCACAGGGAAGAGATGGCAAGGGTGCAAACCGTAAGGCTCATTAATACTGTAAAAAGGATATATCACAATGTGCCGTTTTATAGGGAAAAAATGCAGAAGGCAGGTATTGAACCGGGGGATATAAATTCGCTGGAGGATCTCAAAAAACTTCCGTTTACTTATAAACAGGATTTAAGGGATACTTACCCCTATGGACTGTTTGCTGCACCTTTGAGTGAAATTGTCAGGATACATGCTTCATCCGGTACTACCGGAAAGCAAACGGTAGTGGGTTATACCAGAAAAGATATCGATACTTGGGCTGAAGTGGCTGCTAGAACATTGGTTTCGGCAGGTGCCGATAGGGATTCATTTATCCAGGTGGCTTACGGCTATGGTCTCTTTACCGGAGGTCTGGGAATTCACTACGGTGCAGAGAGGATAGGTGCATCGGTTATACCCATCTCCGGCGGCAATACAAAAAGACAGATTCAGATAATGAAGGACTTTGGAACAACTCTTTTGGCTTGTACTCCGTCATATGCTCTATATATGGCTGAGGAGATGGAGGAGTTGGGCATCAGTAAGGAAGAACTGGGTCTTAAAGCCGGTGTTTTTGGAGCTGAACCGTGGTCTGAAAATATGCGTAAAGAGATAGAAGAAAGATTGGGATTGCTTGCTATCGATATTTATGGATTAAGTGAAGTAATAGGTCCTGGGGTTGCCACTGAGTGTAGCTGCAAATGCGGGCTTCATATTCAGGAGGATCATTTTATTCCGGAAATTATTGATCCTGTGACCGAAGAAGTACTTCCTTTCGGTTCAAAGGGAGAGCTTGTGTTTACAACGGTGACCAAGGAAGGTTTGCCTCTTTTAAGGTATAGAACAAGGGATATTTCAACTCTAAGTTATGAAAAATGTGAATGTGGTAGAACTACTGTCAGAATGAGCAAGGTACTGGGAAGGTCTGATGATATGCTTATTATCAGAGGAGTCAATGTATTCCCGTCCCAGATTGAAAGTGTTCTTCTTGAGTTTGGAGAAGCAGCACCCCATTACCTTATGATTGTTGACAGGATAGAGAATCTGGATGTGCTGGAAATATGGGTAGAAGTGAATCAGGACATGTTCTCAGACCAGATTAAGAGAATTGAAGATATTGAAAAGAAAATAAGAAAAGCTATAGAGATTACTCTAGGAATAGGTGCTAAGGTTAAGCTTGTTGAGCCAAAGACCATAGAAAGAAGTGAAGGGAAGGCTAAGCGCGTGATAGATAAGCGTAAGATTTAATAAAACTAGGTAATAATATAGGTTATTCCATATAAAATGGGAGGGATAAAACATGCTGGTTAAACAGATTTCAGTTTTTTTAGAAAACAAATCCGGTAGGCTTGCTGAGGTCACTAAAGTTCTTGGGGACAACAATATTAACATTAGTGCTCTCTCCATAGCTGACACTACTGATTTCGGGATTTTGAGGATTATTGTAAACGATCCCGACAAGGCTGAAAAAGTTTTAAAGGAAAATGATTTTACTGTAAGCTCCACAGATGTAATTGCAATAGGAGTTCCCGACAAACCGGGTGGACTTGAAATGGCATTGAGGGTTTTGAATGAGGAGTCCATAGGTATAGAGTATATGTATGCTTTTGTAGGGAAAACAGAGGAAGAGGCATTGGTAATATTAAGGGTTGAAGCACTGGAAGAAGCTGCGGATAAACTTGTAAAGAGCGGTGTTAATGTATTGTCGTCAAATAAGGTTTATAAGCTGTAGTTAGGAAGGATGTTATGGAATTAAAAAAGGAGCCGTTGGCTTATAGGATGATGCCGAAGACATTGGAACAGTTTTTTGGGCAGGAAGAGATAGTGGGTGAAGGAAAGCTTTTAAACAGAATGATAAAAGCCGACAGAATTTCATCCATTATTCTTTTTGGACCTCCCGGAACCGGGAAGACATCTCTGGCAAGAATTATTGCAAACAGCACTAAAGCCAATTTTGAAAAGCTCAACGCTGTTACTTCCGGTATTGCCGATATTAAAAGAGTTGTCTCCGATACCCAAAATCCGATATTTAATCCTATGGGCAAAACCGTGTTATTTATTGACGAAATTCACAGGTTTAACAAGGCTCAACAGGATGCACTGCTTCCTTATGTGGAGGACGGCACAATAATTCTTGTGGGAGCCACCACTGAAAATCCTTACTTTGAAGTGAACAAGGCTTTGATTTCAAGGTCTTCGGTTTTTATGCTAAAGCCCCTTGGCAGTGATTCAATAAAAAAAATTATTAAAAATGCCCTCCAAGACAAGGAGCGGGGACTGGGAAATTTAGAGATAGAGATTCAGGACGAGGCTTTGGACTATCTGGCATACATATGCGACGGGGATGCCAGAATTGCTCTAAACTCTTTGGAGCTTGCTGTTTTGAGCTCGCCTATTGATAAGGACGGCAGACTTATTATTGATGTGGCATTAATTGAAGAGTGTGTGCAGAGAAAGGCTGCAAGGTACGATAAATCCGGAGACGGACATTATGACAACATAAGTGCGTTTATAAAATCCATGAGGGGAAGTAATCCCGATGCAGCAGTGTTTTATCTTGCGAGGGCATTAGATGCCGGGGAGGATCCTATGTTTTTGGCACGTAGAATAATGATATGTGCCTCGGAGGATGTGGGAATGGCTAACCCGGCTGCTTTGCAGGTGGCGGTTGCGGCGGCACAGGCTGTTCATATGGTGGGTATGCCCGAGGCTCGGATAATATTGTCCCAGGCTGCCGTTATGGTGGCCGTAAGTCCAAAGTCAAACTCATGCTATCTGGCAATAGGTAAAGCCTTGGATGATGTGAAAAACAAGCGTACCGGTGAAGTGCCGATGCATTTAAGAAATGCCGTTACATCGGGAATGAAGGACTTGGGTTATGGAAAGGGCTATAAATATGCCCATGATTATCCGGGCAACTATGTTGAGCAGGATTACCTTCCACAAGAGATGAAGGGGACCATTTATTATGAGCCCACGTCCAACGGTTATGAATCAAAGATAAGGGATTGGCTTTTAAAAAAGAGGAGTAAAAGCAAGGAGAGTTAAAGCCTTTTAAAAGGTATTAAATAAAAAGTGAAGGAAAATATGGGCTAGGTTTCCGAAATATTTTCCTTCACTCAGTAATCACCTGATAATATGAATTCAATAGTCTGAACCCATTATTTTGATTAAGAGGGTATTGTAAAATATTGGCGTATATGTGCCCCCATTAATCTATTTATCAGAAGAATCCTTACTGCCGCATATGCTTGCAGAAGGACATCCTTGGCAGTTGCAGCAGCTGTTTCCACTTTTTCTGTCTTTTATGATTTTAATAACAGCCAGGACAGCAAGACCGGCTAAAACTGTACTGATAATAATATTTGCCAGATTATCTGCGATAATGTTAATCATAGTTGGCACCTCCTAAAAGGATTTTTCCCGTTTTTTGCAAAGAGTCTTTTTTGTTATGTGGTCTGAACAATAAATAAACAAAGTAAAATACCAGTGCAACAGCAATAGCACAGAACACATTAAACCCATTGCCGGCAAAAAGCATGCCAAGTTGGTATATACAGAAGGAAACGGTGTATGCAAGGACTGTCTGGTAACCGATTGCAATGAAAGTCCATTTGGCACTTCCCATTTCTCTTCTTATGGCACCTATGGCGGCAAAGCAGGGTGCACATAACAGGTTAAAAACCAGAAAGGAGAACCCTGCAAGCTGAGTGAAAGAGGCACTGAGGTTTGCCTGGATTTCAACACCGCTTTCGGCAACTTCCTGATAGCCATAGAGGATTCCGAAGGTTCCCACAATATTCTCTTTTGCTGCAAGCCCGGTGAGGGTTGCAACCGTAGCTTTCCAATCTCCCCAACCGAGGGGCATGAATACAGGAGCCAATATATTTCCCAAAAAGGCAAGTATCGAATCCGATGCATCTACCATCTGCAATCGCCGGTTGAAGCTCGACAAAAACCAGATGATGCCGCTGGCAAGAAATATAATTGTTCCTGCTTTTTTGATGAAGGATCTGGTTCTGTCCCATATATGAATAACCATGTTCTTAAAGCCTGGAAGACGGTACGCAGGAAGCTCCATGACAAAGGGTGTGTCATCACTGGAGAAACTTCTGGTTTTCTTCAAAATTATACCGGAACAAATTACCGCTGCGATACCTATAAAGTAGGCTGCGGGAGCTACCCACACAGAACCGGGAAACAATGCTCCCGATATAAGTGCGATCACCGGCAGCTTTGCAGAGCAAGGAATAAAGGATGTAGTCATGATGGTCATTTTCCGGTTTTGCTCACTTTCAATAGTTCTTGATGCCATAATACCCGGTACGCTGCAACCTGTTCCGATAAGCATTGGAATAACAGACTTTCCTGAAAGACCGAACTTATGGAATACTTTGTCCATAATAAAAGCTACCCGGGTCATATATCCAAGATCCTCAAGGAGCGTAAGGAAGAAAAACAAAATAATCATCTGGGGTAAAAAACCCAGCACTGCACCCACACCGGCTATAATCCCATCAAGGATCAAAGAGGACAGCCATTGGGCAGAGTTCACCGAATTCAAAAAGCTTTCTACTGCTGGGGGAATTATGCTTTCGAATAAGGTATCGTTTACCCAATCGGTGGCCCATCCACCCACCGTTGATACTGAGATGTAGTATATAAGAAACATGATGGCGGCAAAAATCGGAAGACCTAAATAGCGGTGGGTGAGGATGCTGTCGATTTTATCGGAAACAGTTCTTGTAGAACTCTTTTTCTTTTGGTAGCAGCCTTTAATTATAGAATCGATGTATTTGTATCTTTCACCGGCAATAATGCTTTCACAGTCATCGTTGAACTTGTTTTCACATACGGCGGTAATATTTCTTATTTGCAATTTTGTATGTTCATCAAGGGATAGCTGATCTAAAACCTTTGCATCGCCCTCGAAGACTTTAATGCTGTACCAGCGTAAATATCCGATGTCAACCCTGTTTTTAATCAAGTCGGAGATCTTAGATAAAGCTTCTTCAACCAACCCGGAAAATTTGGATTTTGACTCGGTATTTACTTTTTCTTTTGCAAGGGCAATTGCTCTTTTGGCGACTTCATTAGAGCCAATACCCTTTAAGGCAGAGGTTTCAATTACTTCGCATCCCAACTCTTTAGAGAGTTTTTTCACGTTAATATCATCGCCGTTTTTTCGTATAATATCAATCATGTTAAGGGCTATTATTACCGGCATGCCAACCTCGACTAACTGAGTGGTCAAGTAAAGGTTGTGTTCGATATTGGTTCCGTCAACAATGTTTATAATAACAGCGGGTTTTTCATTAATTAGATAGTCCCCGGTAATCACTTCTTCCGGTGAATAGGGAGAAAGGGAATAGATACCCGGTAAATCTGTGATAATAACATCCTTATGACCTTTTAATTTTCCTTCCTTTTTTTCAACCGTTACGCCGGGCCAGTTTCCCACATACTGATTACTTCCCGTCAGGTCATTGAACATTGTGGTCTTACCGGAATTCGGGTTGCCAATAAGGGCAATTTTTATTGTCATGAGTTTTCCTCCTAACTATACCATAATAGTTACTGATGTGGGTTATGTCGTTTTTTTGTTAGTTGTTGTGCCATTCTCCTAACTATACCAATAAGGGTTTAGCAAACCTCAATCATTGCCGCATCTGCTTTTCTGATGCACAGCTCACAGCCTCTTACATTGATTTGAAGCGGGTCACCAAGTGGTGCTGCCTTGCGAACATAAATCTCGCAGTCCCTCGTAATACCCATATCCATAATGCGTCTTTTAATGGCACCGTCACCATGCAATCTGATAACTTTTACCGTCTCACCGAATTTTATATCCTTTAATCTTAACATTTGCGTACCTCCTTTTCGGTTAGTCAAGACTAACCCCCGTTTAAAAAAATTTATTCGATTTTATTGCTATTGTTTTTTAATCTATTATTAAAAAAACTTTAAGTAAAGGGTTAGTTGCAACTAACTCCGGTTCAAAAATAATTAGTTAGTTGCAACTAACTAATTTCAGTATAGCAACTTGGTATTAATTTGTCAATCAATCTGGTAAAAAAAATTAAGAGGCAATGCTCTTTTGATTTTGTTTATTTAATGCCCGTCTGTAAGGCCTTTCATTGAAAAACAGGTTGGTTTATGCTAACATATAAAAAGACACTTATTTACCGGTGGTGAAGTTATAGTGAAAATACAGGAGTCGGCGGAAAACTATCTTGAAACCATTTTAATACTGCAGCAGAGAAACGGGCAGGTTAGATCTATCGACATTGCAAATGAGATGAATTTTTCCAAACCCAGTATCAGTTATGCTATGAAACAGCTAAGGGAAAATGGATATATAGAAATGGATGATCAGGGTTATATAACATTGACTGATAGAGGTATGGAAATTGCCGAGTGTATTTATGAGCGGCACAAGCTTTTGACCGGTTATCTTATTGCCCTAGGGGTTGATGAGGAAACAGCGAAAGAAGATGCTTGCCGTATTGAACATGTAATCAGCCAGAAGAGTTTTGAAAAGATTAAAGCCCATGTGAAAAGTATGATGAAGGATAAAAAGGGCAAATAAAATTGCACTGATAGTATAAAGGCCTCAAGCTTGATTGATGGGTAAGCTTGAGGCTTATTAGTGGGATTTCACGGAGTGGAACGACCAAAAAGCTCATGGGTTTGTGCCCATAAGCTTTTGTCAGGTATAACCTTTAATATTTGTTTAAATAATTATCGCTTCGTTACGATATTTTCATCGTAAGGCGGATAAATAATTCCCTTGTCGGTAACAATGGCTGCAATATATCTATTTGGTGTAACGTCGAAGGCAGGATTTCTTACATTTACACCTTCAGGGGCAATCCTTATACCTTTAATATGGGTAATTTCTACAGGATTTCTTTCTTCTATGGGTATTTGCTCACCGGTTTCTATGGAAAAATCTATGGTTGATATGGGGGCTGCGACATAAAAGGGTATATTGTTTTCCTTTGCAAGGACCGCAAGGGAATAGGTGCCGATTTTGTTTGCCGTGTCACCGTTTAGTGCTATCCTGTCGGCTCCGACTATTACACAATCAATTAATCCCTCTTTCATAAAATGCCCCGCCATATTGTCACATATCAAAGTGACAGGAATATTGTCCTGCATCAATTCCCAGGCTGTAAGCCTTGCCCCTTGCAAATAAGGCCTGGTTTCGTCAGCAAACACACGGATGTTTTTTCCCGACTCATGGGCAGCACGGATGATCCCTAAAGCTGTGCCATAGTCACATGTGGCCAGGGCACCGGCGTTGCAATGGGTGAGTATGGTGGAGCCTTTCTTTATAAGTTCATTTCCGTACTTTCCGATACTCCTGTTGGACTCCACATCTTCTTTTTCCATCAGACACGCTTCGCTTTCAATTAACTCTTTTATTTTTTCTATAGACTTCTCCCTGTTGGAAAGGGCTTTACCGTAAACCCTGTCCACAGCCCAGAACAGATTTACCGCAGTTGGACGGGTGCTTTTTATAATGTCGCATACTTTTTTCAGTTGATCAAAGAACTCATTTTTAGAATCGGTATTTATTGACTTTGCAGCTATTGCCAGCCCATATGCAGCCGTTACCCCTATCGCAGGGGCACCTCTTACAATCATGTTTTTAATCGCATCGGCGATTTCAACATAGTTGTTGAGCACCACAGTCTTATGTTCTACGGGAAGCAAGGTCTGGTCAATCAGTTTTAATACTCCGTTACAATATTCTAATGGCTTCATCAAAATCTCCTTTTCAAAACTGTTTTATCTTAAATGGAGGTCTACTCCGCAAGGCTGGCTTTTAAAACACGGTTCAAGCCATGGTGAGTTTTACAGATGCTAAAGGTCTAATCCGCTTAAATCAACATCATTGCATGTACAGTTTTCATCACTCAAGTCAATTCTCTTGATTATTTCAAAGAGCATTTTCCTAACCTTTTCGTTATTTTCTTCAAACACTTTGAGCACAGCCTCTTCGGTGACGGGGGCAATATCGTCACGACCCTCCAAACCGGCATCATAGTCTGTAATTAAAGATATATTTGCATAGCAGATGCCCAGTTCTCTGGCCAGATAGGATTCAGGATACTGAGTCATATTAATTACTTCCCAGCCCATTTTGTTAAACCACCTGCTTTCTGCCACAGTTGAAAACCTTGGCCCCTGTATGACCACCACGGTTCCTCTTTCATGGATGGTTATACCCAACCTCTGGCCTGCCTCAATGGCGATTTTTCTAAGCTTGGGGCAGTAAGGATGGGCTGAGCTTATGTGTTTTGTTACAGGACCGTCATAAAAAGTATCTTTACGTCCTGTTGTTCTATCAACAAACTGGTCGCAAACAACAAAGTCACCGGGCTTTATATTAGGTTGAAGACTGCCGGAGGCTGTGGGAGCCAGTATCTTTTTTACCCCCAGCTTTTTCATTGCAAAAAGGTTTGCCCTGTAGGGTATCATGTGAGGCGGCAGTTGATGGTTTTTGCCGTGGCGGGGGAGAAAAGCTATCCTTTTTCCCTCATATGCTGCCAGTGCAATTTTATCACTGGGTTTTCCATAGGGCGTTTCAATTTCGATTTCTTCGACGTCTTTTAGAAACGAATAAAATCCTGAGCCGCCAAAAACGCCAATATCAGCTTTATTGTTCATTGTAAACCTCCTTTATGTAAGTGATTTTCATTAATATACTTATTATATTATAAAACCTAGGATTTTCAATAATTGAATTATATATTTACTTTTATTTGATATTAATATATAATGCTTTTTTGTAAGGAAATATAATCCCGTTTTCGACTGTTGAAATAAATATAAGAGGCATGAAACGGTTCTGCGGTTGCTGCCTCTTTTTAAAAAACGATCTAAAAAGTTTGCAATATTTATCAGGGAGGTAAATGGTATGGAGGAGAAGAAAGCAAAAGCGTATAAATTCTCAATTTTAACGTCTGTTATAAATATTGTTGTGACAGGGTTAATTATGCAGTTTTTAGAGTGCTGGCAGTTGGTGTGGCATTTATTATAGCAGTAATTGGATCTATTGTTATAATTACCTGCTATAATATAGAAAAACGAAACGAAAGAAAGAATTAACTAAAACTGGATATAAGAATAAAAATAGATATTTTTGTACTTGTGAAAACAATCGAAAAAGGAGAAATTATATTATGTATGATAAAATTATTTTGATAAGTATAGGTTTGGCGATAATACTAATTGTTTGTCTCGCAATGAACCAATTAAAAAATGAGATTAGACGTTCAAATATTCTTTTGGATAAAATGGCTAAAAGGCTTGGTGTACCTGAACCATCTGAAGATAATAAGATAAAAGCACTTATTGCAGAAGGGAAAAAAAATGAAGCTATTAAACGATATAGAGATATCACAGGTGCCGGATTAAAGGAAGCAAATGACTATATTGAAAAACTGATATGAAAGAAAAAAGCAAGATAAATAAATATTGGGATGGTTTGCATTCAATAATAATATTAAAGAATTAGAGACGTTTAAGTATTCCCTTGAATGTTATTTTATTCCCAGTATACATTATTCTGAATTAGAGAAAGTAATACGGGAATTTAAGCAAGGAGAATTACCAAAGTATTCTGCTAAACTGCTGGAAGAAGCAAAATATATAATGAAATTAAATGACTGGGGTTACATTTACCGTATCGTGCTAAAATATGGGATGAGGGGTTATAGAGAAAAGCGGCTATAGAAATGGTCTCAACTATAATCAGGGTATTATCAGAATAAATTTCAAAATATTTTTTCCATCAGAAACCTTCTATAAAAAACGATTATTTGTGTTAATCTAAAGTTGAAGAAAGGAAGGTAAACTGCATGGAAAAAACACAACATTACAGGGAACTTCTATTAAAACAAAAAAATGAATTGGAAAACACAATAAATATGATGAAAGCCCACGATATTTCTAAGCAGAATATGGAAGCTGCGGATGAGTTGTCAAACTATGATAATCATCCTGCAGAGTTGGGGACAGCGGTTTTCCAGGCAGAAATGAATAATACCCTCAAGGTTCATGAGGAACATTTGCTCAAAGAGGTAAATGATGCATTAGCCAGAATCGACAAGGAAAATTACGGAAAATGCGAGCTGTGCTCGAAGGATATAGTGGAGGAAAGGCTTGAGGCTTTGCCTTATACAAGGTTGTGTATTGATTGTGAAAGCAGCAAGGAGATTACAATGGATACATTGGAATGGCAAAGACCGGTAGAAGAGTTGGTGTGGGATGCACCCTTGGGAAGGAAGTATCTGAATAAACAGGAAGATGATGAGTTTGAGGGTATGGATCAACTTAACGATCTGGTAAAGTTTGGTTCATCTGATACTCCCCAGGATATGGGAGGGTATGAGGATTATGAGGAGTTTTATACAAATGAGGTGGATAAACAGGGTGTGGTAGACTTGATGGACAACATATCTAATGAGGAATATAAAAAGCAATTGCCGGATTGATCTAAATAAAGTCCACTGGTGTATGTACGTTTTAGCTTTTCATCCAAGTTTATTATTTCAAGGCTTCAGTGTGAGGGATAATCCTCTTCTGAAGCCTGATGTTCAGCATTAATTGAGTGATTTCAATATAATAGTCATATTATTAATACATTAAATAATTTTACTGTATTTTTTTTATACACCCCTCAAAAAAAGTGAAAATTGCGAATAATATTAGAGACGAAGTAAGGGGGATTGAATGTAAATTATTACATAATAATATAATAGTAAGATTTTGTATTTATATTTGAAAAATAATATTATATAATATATATATGTATATAACTTTT
>JGI24709J26583_10001533_pt1 | contig 19451 bp, 19 predicted proteins | sample BioPla2DNA1_FD_26583 | JGI IMG/M metagenome (IMG submission 26583) | reverse complement strand
GGGGGAGGGTATTTGCTTGCAACCATTGGATTTCTATTTCATAATCTGATATCTGAACTGATAGCAACCGATTATAATGTTGAGGTGTTAGAAATAGCGAAGAAAAATCTTTCCTTGCTGTCAGAAGATGGTTTGGATAAAAGAATGAAAGAAATTAAAGGGTATATAGAAGCATATGGAAAAGATTCTCATATGCAGGCATTGGAAAGTGCTGCTCGATTGAAAACCCTGATAGGAGATGTAAATATCAATATTCATTGTGAGCAGCGAGATATTACTGATATGAGTGACTTTCCGATTAAAGAAGTTAATATTATAATTACCGATATACCTTATGGAATAAACGTTGAATGGAATAGTAGTAGTGATAATCCTATACAGAATCTATTCGAGAATAGCTATAAGGCGCTTGACAAAAATCACTCTCTGATGGTGGTGGTAGCTGATAAGAAATCAAAACTNAAGCATGAATTATTTAGACGGGTGGAGTATTTTAAGATCGGTAAACGACAAGTGGCTTTATTTGAACCGATTTACAATTATAATCGTAGTTGATGGAGGGGTGGTATAGATATGCAATTTAAATTATTTACGGATGTTCATGAGTTTTACAACGAAACCTATGAAGTGTTAATGCGTCATGAATCGCAAAATATGATTATGCTAGGTAATCTCATAATTGGGCATGAAGGAAAAGATAAAACAGCCTGGCGCGACCCTGTAAATTGGCTTATGGCAACTGTTTCGGAAGAAAGGGGTATACTTCTTACCGCTTTAATGACACCACCACATAATATCACGCTCTATGCAACTGACAATATAATTGAACCGAAAGCAATAAACTGTCTGATAGATGGACTGAAAGACTATATAATTCCCGGAGTGACAACTGAAAAGAAATTGGCTGAGTGTTTTGCCAAGGAATATACAGCTAGAAAGGGATTGACTTATAGAACAACCATGGATCAACGTTTATATGAGTTGAAGGAAGTAAATCCTGATGTTAAGCAGTTAGGTGTCGTACGTTTACTGGATGAAAAAGATATGTACTATTTCCCATACTGGCTTGAGGCATTTTATGCATCAAGTATTTACGGTAATACAGAGATGTCTATCCCACAAGATGAGGAAGGATACTACTACAGACTATCAACTAAAAAGTTCTATATTTTAGAAGTGGATGGTAAACCGGTCTCCATGGCAGGATATACAAGGGAATTACAGACATCTATTGGAGTGGCTTTTGTATATACTCCTCCTTATTTTCGTGGAAAAGGCTACGCCACTTCATGTGTGTCGCAGATAAGCCAAATGGCACTCGATAAGGGATTTAAAAGGTGTATATTATATACAGACTTGCTAAATCCGACTTCGAACAGTATTTATCAGAAAATAGGATATAGGACTGTTTGTGATTCTCTCATGTTGAAATTTGAATAATATATGATTAACAAAGCCTCTCATCTCTTGGATGAGAGGTTTTTTAACTGTTTCTCATAAAATCCTTATAAAGATTGTCAATAGACCTGTTGTAAGTCTTTTCACCGGATTTCGAAAAAAAGCATCCAGGTGCTTCGCCTTTCTTGCGATGATATGCAACACATTCACAGCATTTGCCATGACGTGAGCATGATATATATGTACAAGTGCAGTTGATAGTATTATTACAAGCCATTTTAAACCTCCAAAATATATAATTGATATTATAATTATATAAAAAAACAAAACATGTTTCAACAATATATATCTTATAACCTTACAGAACAATTGTTTACTTAGATCTGCTTCGTATGGTATAATATTACTATTATGTGATGAGGACCAGATTATTCAGGAGTAAAATATGTTTAGAATATGCAATCCAATGTGGTGCAAGAATCGCAAATGAGCAATTCTCGGATGATTGGAGGGTTAATATGCGTAGAAAATATATTGACTGGCTTAGGATTTTTGGTATTTTTCTTCTTTTTCCGTTCCATGCTGCCAGAGTATTCGACTCCAGAGAATTCAATTATATCCACAGTGACGCAACGAGTTCTGTCGGTGAAGCCTTTATGGATATTATCTGGCCGTGGTTTATGCCGCTTATGTTTCTAATAGCGGGAGTTGCCACATGGTATGCTTTGCAGAAGAGAGATGCCGGTCAGTATGTGAAAGAGCGAATTCTAAGGCTTTTTATCCCATTGGTTTTAGGTATAGTCCTGATAGTCCCGATACAAGGCTACATGGCACGCTTACAGCAGGGTACTCTAAATGGCGGATATATAAAATATCTGTTTACTCAGTTCTTTCATGATTTTTCGGATATTTCCGGGTATCGCGGTACCTTTACTCCGGGACACTTATGGTTCATATTATATCTTTTTGTTTTTTCCTGCGTGCTTTTGCCGATGTTTATATATATAATAAATATAAGGAGTACGAAAGGCCTCGGTTTTATCGGTCGGTTTTTTAATAAAGAATGGTTTCTCTTTCTCATATTTATTCCCTTAACGATCTCAGAGGCCTTACCGGATATTGGTGGTAAGAACCCTTTTTTCTACGGTTTGTATTTCACTGTAGGCTTTCTTATGGCATCAAATGAGGAATCAATTAAAGCAAGTGTTTAGGCATTTTGCGCCCCTTCGCATAATTTTAGGTATAAAGACATATAAAAGAAAGCTAACGCCGAATTAATATTCGATTTATTTTAATATAAATCTCATAACAGTGTTGTAACTAATATTTTAATTAANTATTGACATATGTCATAAACAGAGTATAATAGNATATAAATGACATATGTCAATAATGATACTATACACTGTTAAGGAATAGGAGGGATATTATGCCTAAATGTGACAAAACCGGACCCATGGGAATGGGGCCAATGACAGGACGAGGTGCAGGCTACTGCACAGGGTTTACCAATCAGAGCTATGCCAATCCGATTGGTTGTAGGTTTGGATTTAATCGTGAGAGAGGCTTTGGACGAAAGCATTACATGACCGGCTTGCCAAGAGGGGCACGATATGATATCTATAATACAGATAATAAAGAGATTCTTAAAGGGCATGCAAAATTGTTGGAAAATCAGCTTGACGATGTAAAAAGACGTCTTAAGGAATTAGAAGAATAGTCCTGACTTAAAGCGAAAGGCAGGCTAACGCCTGCCTATTAACATTTTATTATATCAGTTCGGAATTGAGGTGATTGGGAGTATGCCTAGACCGGTTAAATGGAGAAATGTATGTAGCCTACCTGACAGTAACAGGTTTGGTCCTCTTGATTTAAATGCGGATGATGCGAACTGTATAAGGATGACAGTTGATGAATATGAAGCCATAAGACTTATTGATTTCGAAGGATTTACGCAGGAGGAGTGTGCTAAACAGATGAACGTTGCACGAACCACTGTACAAGGCATTTACGCTGAAGCGAGAAAGAAGATCGCGCGGTCATTAGTTGACGGTAAATTGCTATTGATAGAAGGTGGTGAATATAAGCTTTGTGAGGGACTCGGAAAGGGATGTGGACGAGGCTGTCGCAGGCATCGACATAGATGACACTATAATGGAAGGAGCTAGAATTATGAGTGAACAATGTAATCAAAACTGCAGCAGTTGCTCGGAGAACTGCGAAGAAAGAAAGGAAAAGAAAAATGACTTCTCCGAGAAACCCCATGAAATGAGTAGCATCAGAAAGGTTATTGGTATTGTCAGTGGTAAAGGCGGGGTGGGTAAGTCCCTGGTTACATCCATGCTCGCGGTTACCATGAATAGAATGGGCTATCATACCGCTATTCTTGACGCAGACGTTACCGGGCCTTCAATCCCTAAAGCCTTCGGTATTAAAGAAAAGGCATCAGGTAGTGAACTTGGGCTATTACCTGTTAAAACCAAGACGGGTATAGATATAATGTCGGTGAACTTACTTCTGCAGAATGATACAGATCCTGTCGTATGGAGAGGACCTATAATCGGTAATATGGTAAAGCAGTTCTGGACGGATGTTATCTGGAGTGATGTCGATTTCATGTTTATCGATATGCCTCCGGGTACCGGCGATGTTCCTCTTACGGTGTTTCAGTCGATCGCTGTCGATGGGATTATCGTTGTAACATCACCACAGGAGTTGGTATCAATGATTGTATCAAAGGCAGTCAAGATGGCAGAGATGATGAATGTCCCTATCATAGGTTTGGTGGAGAACATGTCTTATTTCAGATGTCCGGATTGTGATAAGGAACATAGAATATATGGTGACAGCCATATCGATGAAATTGCAGAAAAGCACAAATTAAAAGTACTTGCCAAGCTGCCAATCGATCCAAAGATTTCTGCCGCCTGTGATAAGGGTATGATAGAGCTTTTTGATGGGGATTGGCTTAATCCTGTAGCACAAATATTGCAAGAAAGAATAGAGGAAGATAAGAATTGAGTACACATTCAGAGTTGGCAATAGAATTATTTTTAAAAGGATATAATTGCTCTCAGTCTGTTTTTGCCGCATTTTGTGATGAGACAGGAATGGATACCAATACTGCATTGAAACTAGCGTCNTCTTTTGGAGGCGGTATGGGCAGACTTCGGGAAGTATGCGGNGCAGTAACGGGAATGTTNNTGGTTNTTGGTATGAAATATGGTTACACAGATGTGTCAGACAAAAAAGCAAAAGCAGAACATTATAGGATTGTTCAGGATTTAGCGAAGCAATTTGAAAAGGAATATGGCTCTATCATATGCAGAGAGTTGTTAGGTCTTTCAATGAAGACTGATAGTCCTGTACCCGATGACAGAAATGAGAATTATTATAAAAAGCGTCCTTGCACGGAGTTTGTTGAGCAAGCCGCAAAATTATTAGATGAATATATTAATAATAAAATATAAACTCCAAATTTCTTTATTATACTTACATCAGCAATAGTTTTTATTACGATTGGTGCATTATTTATTTCTGGTGAGAAAGATATTGACGTAAGCATACTTGATGACCGTATTCAGATTAAAGCCATGTATGGCTTCGATATTTACTTCTCTGAAGTTGCAGATGTTTCTCTTATAGAGAAGAGCATGAATGAAATTGGCACCGGTATTAGGACAAACGGATACGGCGGTTTCGGGGGAACACTTAAAGGAAATTTTAAATCACAGACTCTGGGTGAAATAATTCTCTTTGTTCAATCCAAATCATCGCCTACGATTAAGATAGAACGAATCGGAAAGAAGGATGTGTACATAAGTCTTAGTAATAGCGACAGCACCATACAGCTATACCGGGAATTAATAGCGAATATTTCTGTAGATTAAAAGAATATAAAAGACTATAGACCCATGTAGTAACGAATCCACTGTTATCTACATGGGCTTATTTATTACTATTTTCCATTTTTTTGTTGCTACTGCTCGAATTTGCTATTATAATATACAATATACAAACATACTCCAACCAAAAAACAGAAGACGAATGTGGAATACCGACAATAGCAGGAAATGGAATGTAAAATACTACCGCGATGAAAGGAGAAATTACATGAACTCTATTATTGAACGGGTGGACAAAAACAGTCGTAATAACTTGATTAAAATCCTTTTTATAAGCATTCTGATTGTCGCTATCATATATTTTGTCTATGTGACAGGTGGAACTAAAAAGGTATTCGTACAATTATTGTATATTCCTATAATTCTGTCTTCAATGTTTTGGGGGTCTTACTTTGGTCTGGCAGTAGGTTTGGTTTGTGGTATATTGGCAGGTCCTTTTTTGCCTCTTGATGTATCTGAGGGTATTATGCAGGATCCGATTAATTGGATATCCCGTGCACTCTTATATTCTTTAATAGGCTTTTTTACAGGACATATGATTGACAGAATACACAAATTAAATCAGGAGAAGCAGGAGAGGAACTTAAAGAGTCCTTTTTATGACCTTCCCAATGTACAAAGACTTTTAAATGATATTGAAAACAGAATCAAATCATCAGAGCATTTTAAACTTATAGTAATAAAGCTTACAAATCTGTATGAAATCGAGAAATATGTAGATAATAAGCTGGTCTTTGATATAGTTGAAAATTTGGTTAAGGAGTTAATACATAACTGTGGACAAAAGGCGGTTTACTCCTATGAGAAGGATGAATTGATTATACTTGTATGTAAAGAATGTGAAGGCGATTACGAAGAAAAAATCCATAAGGTTTTGGATTATTATTTTGCATCCCCTATTTCAATGAANGGATATAAAATCAGAGTGTCGTTAAAGGTTGGAATTTATATGTATCAGGGTGAGGATAATTCACCAATTGATATATATAACAAAGCAAGGATTGCCTATGAGCAGGGTGAGGTTAAGGAATCTGGAATCTATAATTATGATGTCGGNTTAGAAAGCAAAAGAAGAAGGATTCATGATATCACCGGTGCGATGCTTGAATCTATTCAGAAAAATGAACTGTATGTAGTGTATCAGCCTAAAATTGATATTATCAATAATAAGATTTCCGGAGTAGAAGCACTGGTAAGATGGAATAGAAACGGTAATGAAATAATTGGGCCAAATACCTTTATTCCTCTAGCAGAAGAAATAGGGTTTCTTAATACGATATCCAAATTTGTTTTCGATACCGTTAAGACACAGATGAAGATTTGGAAAAGTAAAGGGTTAAACATCCATTGTTCAATTAACACCTCAGTGGGTGAGTTGCTCGATGATGGATATNCTGCATGGGCAAGGGACATAATTGAAGGCAAAAATGTAGCCCGAACTGAATTTGAAATAGAAATAACAGAGCGAGCCATTGCCTATAATGATAAAAGACTAATCGATAAAATGTACTATCTGAAGGAAAAAGGGTATCAAATATCTATTGATGATTTCGGAACCGGCTACAACTCACTTATGAGTGTGGGTGAAATACCGTTCGATAAACTGAAAATAGACAAATACTTTATTGACAGAATTAACAGAACTGAGATTTCTGAATTGGTTAAGCTCTTTATAGTATATGCCCATACACTTGGTAAGATTGTTATAGCGGAAGGTGTTGAGACAGAGGAGCAGTTAAATACACTTAAAAAGCTCAACTGTGATGAAGTTCAGGGATATTATTATAGCAAGCCCTTANTACCGGAGGACGTTGAGATTTATTATAAAGAATTTAATCAAAACAAGATAGTTAAATAAAAACTGCGAGCCATTTAAGCTCGCAGCTTTTGTTTTAATCTTATTAGCGACAGAATGGATTTTCAGTCGGATAAAGCATATTGCTTGGCTGATTAAAGCTGATATCAGCAACTCCATAGTATTTGAATATCTCATACAACTGCTTTCCGAAATGACCGAAGGCCACCGCACCATGATGTGGGAAGTTCTTTTGAATTAGCACATGGCGGTAGAAACGCTTCATCTCAGGAATAGCAAATACACCGATGCTTCCGAAGGAGTGAGTCGTTACAGGAAGAACTTCACCTTCTGCGATATATGCACGTATCTTTGTATCGGCTGTACTCTGTAGACGGAAGAATGTAATAGCTCCGGGAGCGATATCACCCTCAAGAGTACCTCTTGTAATGTTAGGCTCTTGATTTGGCTCAAGACTTCTGGCCATAATCTTCTGATATTTCATAGAGCAGAAGGAGAGCTTCTTGGATGGAGTATTACCACAATGGAAGCCCATGAAGGTATCAGTTAAGCTGTAGTCGAATTTGCCCTTAATATCCTTCTCGTACATATCTGAGGGCACGGTATTGTTAATATCAAGGAGTGTTACGGCATCATCGCTTACACATACGCCAAGGTATTCGCTAAGTGCACCATAGATATCAACCTCACAGGATACCGGCATACCCTTGCTGGCTAAACGGCTGTTTACATAGCAAGGAACGAAGCCAAACTGTGTCTGGAATGCAGGCCAGCACTTATTGGCAAATACAACGAACTCCTTAGCACCCTTGTGAGCCTCTGCCCAATCAAGCAGTGTTAATTCATATTGAGCAAGCTTTGGTAAGATTCCCGGCATTTTATTGCCTTCACCAAGCTCCTTCTCCATGTCTTTAATAACATCCGGAATTCTTGGATCATCTGCATGCTCATTGAAGGATGCAAATAAATCTAATTCAGAGTTCTCCTGAATCTCCACACCAAAGCTGTAAAGAGGCTTAATCGGTGCATTGCAGGCAAGGAAATCCTGTGGTCTTGGACCGAAGGATATTATTTTCAGATTAGAAAGACCTATAATGGCCTTCGCGATAGGTAAAAACTCCTCAATCATGTCAGCAACCTCTGAGGGAGTACCTACCGGATACTCAGGTATGTAAGCACGGATTCCGCGAAGTGCTAAGTTATAGCTTGCATTAAGCATACCACAGTAAGCGTCTCCACGTTCGTCAGCCAGGATGGAAGTGGATTCTTCTGCAGCCGCTACAAACATANCCGGACCATTAAAATTCTTTGCCAGTAAGGTCTCGCTTGTCTCAGGACCGAAGTTACCTAAGTAGACTACCAATGCATTACAATCTGCTTCATTTACATCAGCTAGAGCGGCCAACATATGATGCTCATTCTCAACCGTTATAGGGCATTCATAGATTTCAAGTCCTTTCTTGCGATATGCTGTTACCACAGCGGCTCTTCTGCTGTTAGATAAACTCATAGGGAAGCAGTCTCTGCTCACAGCTACTATTCCAACTTTAACATTAGGTATATTTTTCATTGCAGTTACCCAGCCTTTCTAAGGAAATGTTATATAGTTCAATGATAAAACTTATATTAATATTATAGGTTTTTAAAATTTATTTGTCAATTAAAACAGCTATTTATTCATACGCAATTCCATCTGTTATTATGTCAAGGATACCGGTTATTTTTATAGGACATGAGTTACCGATTAATGCTANGTCNTTAAACATATATGACAGGCTATCTTTGGGAATGGTTTGAGACGAATTATATAAGAAAAAGCATCATATATTAGTTATAAATCCAGTATTGTGGTGTTAATATGATTATTCATGTAGTGCAGGCCGGTGAGACGACGGGTGAAATAGCTGATAAATACGGCATATCAGAGGAGAGATTAATATTAGATAATAATATACAGGACCCCGACAATTTGGCTGTTGGAGAAACCCTGGTTATCTTGATTCCCCGGATAACCCATATTGTACAGGAGGGTGAGACTCTATACGAAATAGCAAATAGGTACGGAATTACTGAACAGCAGCTACTAAGAAACAATTCTTTTCTTANTGACAGAGATTTAATTCATCCGGGAGAGATGATTGTAATAAGCTATGAGGGTGAGAAGATTGGAGCACTCTCTACATTTGGGTATACTTATCCATATATAAATACTGCTGTTCTGAGAAGGACATTGCCATTTCTTACTTATATTACAGTTTACAGCTATACCTTTACCGATACCGGAAGTATCAATGNTATTGATGATTTAAGGATTATTGATTTGGCTAAGGAATATCAAGTGGCTCCAATTATGATGTTAAGCTCAGTAGATATTAATCAGAACACGGAAAGTAATACAATACAAAATCTTTTAATTAATAAGGAAAGCCAGGATCAATTAATCTATAATGTANTAAATATTTTAAGGACTAANGGCTATTATGGTGTTAATTTTAATGTATCATATATACTTCCGCAAAATCGAAATGATTTCGTGGATTTTATGATTAGATTTTCACTGATTTTAAAGAGCGAGGGATTTGCATTTATATTTAACACCCTGAGCCTAAGTACATTCGAAATTATGACAGGTATCGTATATGAAGGCTTTGCATATTCACAGCTTACTCATTATGTAGACGGGCTGATTCTAATGACATATGAATGGGGAAATTTTATCGGTATACCAACCGGTATAATTTCATTTAACAATATAAGAAATTACGTACTCTATATGTCAGAAAGATTTCCTCCGGAGAAAATGTATATAGGTATACCTATTCTGGGCCATTTGTGGGAGCTGCCCTTTATACTCGGAATTTCGAGAGGTTTGGCAGTATCCAGTAATTCGGCCGTGGAATTATCTAAAAACATGAATGCGGATATACATTATGATGAGGTGTCAAAGACTGCGTATTACCAGTATATATCAGACAGAGAATATATTGTTAGGTTTAGAGATGCACGAAGCATATATGAATATCTGAATTTGGTGAATGAGTTTGGGTTAAGCGGAGTCTCAATATGGAATATAATGCAGTATGATCCTCAGCTATGGTTAGTAATCAATTCTCTCTATGATATTAATAAAATACCTTCAAATATGGCATCTGTATCTTAGGGTAGGGGGCTGATTGCTTATCAAATAAAAAATTTAATTATGTATTGACAAATAAAAAAATTATTAGTATATTTATTGTTAATTAAAAAGCAAAGGCGCTGTGGATTTTGTCCATAGCGTTTTTTTATTAAAAAATAAGGTGCTCAATGAGGAGTGTTATATTCCTTGCGGAGCACCTTTTTTATATTAAATGAGGAGGAATAATTATGATTAATGAAATGGCGATGGATACCCTATGGGTGTTACTGGCAACGATGTTGGTATTTTTTATGAATCTAGGATTTGCGGCACTGGAATCAGGCTTTGCGAGATCGAAAAACACGGTAAACATACTGTCTAAGAATTTTGTGGTTTTTGCCGTCTCAGGCTTGGGATTCTTACTTTTGGGCTGGGGATTGATGTTTGGCGGAGACAATCCTGTTATCGGTACTCAGGGGTTATGGATTCTGGGCAAAATTGATGAAACGGTCTATACATTATCAGCCAATGTACCCTTCTGGTCTAAGGTTATTTTTCAGATGGTCTTTTGCGGAACTGCGGCAACCATTGTATCCGGTGCGGTAGCAGAGAGAATAAAATACATATCCTTTATTGTATTCTCATTTGCTCTGACGCTGGTAATTTATCCGATAGTAGGTCATTGGATTTGGGGTGGAGGCTTCCTTTCTTCTATGGGATTCTTGGATTTTGCCGGCTCTACCATGTCAATGTCAAATCCTCAGGATGTTGCTCACATTTTTATTACCACCAATATTTCGGCGGTTGCCGGGGTACTGACATCGACAGTAGTCTCATGGCTGTTATTAGGAAAACCGGATTTGGGTATGACTATTAACGGCTGCCTTGCAGGCTTGGTAGGAATTACAGCAGGCTGTGCTTATGTAAGTGTACTTAGCTCATTGATTATCGGAGCCATAGCAGGTGCTATTGTTGTATTTGCAGTTCTTATGTTTGATAAGCTAAAGCTTGATGACCCTGTGGGTGCGACCTCCGTACATCTTGCTAACGGTATATTTGGTACGATTTGCGTAGGTTTATTTGCCCAAGAGGGAGTTACAAGTATATCCGGTACCAACGGACTGTTCTTTGGAGGAGGTTTTTCGCTTTTGGGAGTTCAATTATGGGGCATCCTTGTGGTTGCAGCATTTATATTTCCGGTATCTGTTCTTGTGTGGATAGTAATCAAAAAGACGTTTGGATTAAGGGTTTCTTTGGAAGAGGAGATTACAGGCTTGGATGTAGGTGAACATGGTAACAGTGCATATCCGGAATTTCAATCAAGAAGACCGGACTATATAGCTATTATTAGCGATGGAGTTGAAGCGGAATAAGGAGGGATACTATGAAGCAGATAAAAGCAATTATCAGACCGGAAGCATTCGGAAAAGTAAAGGAAGCCTTGAAGAAAGAAAAATGTAATGGCATTATGGTAACTGAGGTTCAGGGTCATGGACAGCAAGGCGGTGTAAAATATCAATGGCGGGGTGAAAAATATGAAGTTGACCTGCTTCCGAAGGTGTCCATTGAGATAGTCGTAAAGGATGAGGATGTCGACAGAATAGTTAAAGCTATTATAACCAGCGCCAGAACAGGCGAAGATAAAGGAGAAGGTAAAATATTTGTCTATAATATAGAGCGTGCCATTCGGATTCGTACCGGAGAAGAAGGAGATGGTGCCATTTAGATTATATAAGTCATGTNCTTTNAGANAGACTAATAATAAGGGTATTCATAATAAGCATCACATATTCTGTGGTGCTTTATTATGCCTGGAAGAAGAATGGCAGAGTAGGTATAATATTGTAAATTAAGATTTAAAAGTCATATGGAATGGTTTATAATAATTATATGGAATTAGGTAATGGTAGNGTTTANGAGATAAGTAGGAGGCATTTATATGAAACAGGAAAGTCACAAATATATAGCTATAGATTTAAAATCATTTTATGCCTCAGTCGAATGTATTGAACGCAATCTGGATCCTATGACTACGAATCTCGTGGTTGCTGATGCAAGTCGTACGGAAAAGACAATATGCCTTGCCGTATCACCCTCTCTCAAATCCTATGGTATATCCGGTCGGGCAAGGCTTTTTGAAGTGGTCCAAAGGGTTAAGGAAGTTAATGCAGAGCGTCTAAGAAAAGCACCGGGTCAGGAATTTAAAGGCTCATCCTTTAATGATACGGAGCTTAAGAATTCACCTGAGCTGGCTTTAGATTATATTGCCGCACCACCGAGAATGGCTTACTACATGGAGTATAGTACGAGAATCTATAATATTTATTTGAAATATATAGCGCCTGAGGATATACATGTTTATTCTATAGACGAAGTATTTATGGACGTATCTAAATATCTGCATATATATAATCTTACGGCTCGGGAACTGACCATGAAGATATTGAGGGAGGTTCTTCAATCGACAGGTATTACCGCCACAGCCGGAATAGGCACGAATTTATATCTGGCTAAGATTGCCATGGATATTGTGGCAAAACATATTGTTCCTGATAAGGACGGAGTTCGGATTGCAGAGCTGGATGAGATGAGCTATCGGCGTATCCTATGGNCGCATCGTCCGTTAACTGATTTTTGGCGTGTAGGCAGAGGATATGCTAAGAAATTAGAGGAACATGGACTGTTTACCATGGGAGACGTGGCCAGATGCTCAATAGGTAAGCCCAATGACTATCATAATGAAGAGCTTCTGTATAAGCTGTTTGGGGTAAATGCCGAGCTGCTTATAGACCATGCCTGGGGATGGGAGCCATGTACAATTGCCGACATAAAGGCTTACAAACCCAGTGTTAACAGTCTCGGTTCCGGACAGGTTCTGCAAAGCCCATATAGCTATGAGAAAGCCAAGTTAATCGTATGGGAAATGACCGATCTTCTTGTTCTGGACCTGGTCGACAAGAGGCTTGTTACGGATCAGATGGTATTAACAATAGGTTATGATATCTGTAATCTGACAGATCCTGAGATTAAAGGAAAATATAAGGGAGAGATTACCACGGATACCTATGGAAGGGCAGTACCNAAGCATGCCCATGGAACAGTAAATTTAGGCNGGTTCACATCATCAACAAAGCTTATAATAGACGCTGTTATGGATTTATTTGATCAGATTGTTGATAAGAACCTATATGTGAGAAGGATAAATATCGCGGCTAATCATGTGATCGATGAGAACTCCAAAGAAGATGCGGCTACCTTTGAGCAGCTTGACTTATTTACGGATTATGCATCGGAGAAGGCATTATTAGAGCGTGAGAAGAAGATACAGCGTGCCGTACTCGATATAAAAAGAAAATTCGGTAAGAATGCTATAATAAAGGGCAAGAATCTTGAGGAAGGTGCTATGACAATAGAAAGAAACAAGCAAATAGGAGGGCATAAGGCTTAGGAGGGATTGTATGAACGACAATATAAATGATATTAGCAGATATAATGATATAATCAACCTGCCACACCATGTATCCAAGCACCGTCCTCGTATGTCTATCCAGAATCGGGCAGCCCAGTTTTCTCCGTTTGCAGCATTGACCGGTTACGATGATGCCATAGATGAGACTGCAAGGTTAACTGATGAGAGAAAGGACCTGGATGAGTCAGAAAGAGCCAGATTAGATGAAAAGCTGAGGAGTATTCTTAATCAAACAGATAGTGAGCAGGAGATTACCTTCACTTATTTTCAACAGGATGAGAAAAAGTCCGGAGGAGAATATGTATCTATTAGTGGANTAGTGAAAAAAATAGATTATTACCAACGTGCCGTAATTTTACGAGACGGGACCAGAATNGAGATTGAGGATATAATTGACATCATATTCTAGCGGTAAAATCATGGAAATCAGAAGATACGGTTAAGAGGCGGACATATAAGGAAGTGATATTATGATATTTGATAAGATAAAACAGGATATAATGAATGATNCCATGAATAAAGCATTTACAGATAAGGGAATTCCACCATTATTTAAGGCTTCAAAGGATGCACGCATTGTCCTGGTGGGACAGGCACCGGGGCGTAAAGCCGAGGCTACCCGAATGTTTTGGAATGATTTGAGTGGTGACCGTCTGAGAGAGTGGATGGGTATATCCCGTGAAGTATTTTATAATTCCAATCGTATCGCCCATATACCGATGGATTTCTATTATCAAGGAAAGGCTAAGAACGGTGATGTACCGCCAAGAAAAGGGTTTGCCGAAAAGTGGCATCCGTTATTACTCAATAAAATGCCTGATGTTGAGACCATTATTTTAATCGGAAGCTATGCACAGAAGTATTATCTCGATAAAAGACGTGAGAAAAGCTTAACCGAAACGGTGAGGAATTTTCAAAAATATTTACCTGAATATTTCCCGCTGGTACATCCTTCTCCTTTAAATCTGGGTTGGTTTAAAAGAAATCCCTGGTTTGAAAATGAGGTTCTACCTGAATTTAAGACAATTATAAGAAAAAATTTAGGTTTGTAATTCAAATACAACAGACAGCTATTATGATGTCTGTGTCAATAAGACAGACACAGGATTTACAATCGATATAGAAAAAAGATTATTAGATAAACGGAGGGATTAAATGAAACGTAAAATACTGATTATAGGCGGAGTGGCAGGAGGAGCATCGGCAGCGGCAAGGCTTAGACGAAACAACGAAGATGACCATATTATTATGTTTGAAAGAGGACCTCATGTATCGTTCTCGAACTGCTCACTTCCCTATCATTTGAGTGGAATAATTAAAGAAGCGGACGACCTGGTATTGATGAATCCCGAGTTGTTTCTGAAGCAATATAATATCGATGCCCGTATCAACAGTGAGGTAACGGCTATTGACAGACATAATAAAAAGATTACTGTAATGAGAACGGACACAAAAGAAGAATATACCGAAACCTACGATAAATTAATACTTTCTCCCGGTGCTCATCCCATTGTACCGAGATTTCCGGGAATAGATAAGGTAAGCATTTTTACGGTAAGAAATGTGGTTGACATAGACAGACTCAATCGATTCGTAAAGAAATTGGCAGTAAAGGATATAACCGTAATCGGTGGCGGTTTTATTGGTATAGAGGTGGCAGAAAACCTTAATCAAGCCGGATATAATATCACACTGGTAGAAGCGGCAAATCAGATATTGAGAACGTTCGATTATGATATGGTGCAGATATTTCATAAGGTGCTGACAGACCATAATATCAACTTAATTGTCGGAGACAGCGTGGAAAGATTTGAAGAGAATAAGGTGATTCTTTCATCAGGTAAGTCTATTGGTACCAGTGCCGTAATAATGGCTATCGGTGTTGCCCCTGAAGTACATCTGGCAAAAGAGGCAGGTCTGGAANTAGGTGTGACCGGTGCTATCAAGGTGGACGATAATTANAGGACAAATGATCCCGATATATATGCTGTCGGTGATGCAATCGAAGTGTATAATGCATTGACGGATTCGGCATTTAAGCTTTCATTGGCAGGTCCGGCGTTAAAGCAGGCCAGAATAGTTGCTGACCACATCAATAATAAGAAGACATTCAATAATGGTTATATAGGCTCTTCTGCCATCAAGGTATTTGATTATAACGGTGCTTCGACAGGATTAAGTGAATCCTTAATAAAAGCACTTAATTTGAACATAAATTATGATATTGTCCATATTATACTCTCGGATAAGGTGGGAATAATGCCGGATGCACATCCATTACATTTTAAGCTTTTATTCGAGATTCCTACAGGAAAANTACTGGGAGCACAGGCAATAGGTAAGGGTAACGTAACGAAGCGTATCGATATTATTGCTACAGTAATAAAGTTTGGCGGCACGGTAGAAGATTTAAAGGACCTGGAGCTTTGCTATGCGCCTCCGTTTTCAACCGCTAAGGACATTGTAAATTACGCCGGATATGTAGGCTCCAATTTACTGAACGGAGATTTTAAGCAGATAAACGTCGACAAGGTAAGAGAGCTTGTTGAGAATAAGGAGCTAATAATCGATGTCAGAGAAGCTTACGAATATAGAAGAGGTCATATTAAGGATGCCGTTAATATTCCTCTAAGNGAGTTAAGAGAACGAATCGATGAAATACCTCGGGATAAGCCGGTATATCTGCACTGCAGAACAGGTCAAAGAAGCTATAATGCAGTCTTAGCATTGCAAAACCTGGGATATAAGAATGTTACGAATATTTCAGGAAGCTTTCTGGGTCTGTCATATTATGAATACTATAATGATAAGCAAACGGGAAGAAACAGTATTCTTACAAATTATAATTTTAATTAGGTTAACATAGTCCGGATTAAGATTTACTTGTCCAGAATATTTCTGAGGGTACTGCTTTGAGCTTTTATTGCAGACATTTCATTAGTTACTTTGCTGATAAGATCATATTGNGTCTCAATGGCAGCNAGTACCTCTTCAGTAGCGGCAGCATGCTCTTCGGAAACCGATGAAATGCTCTCAAGCTGCTCCATGATAGCATCGAAGGAGGATGAAATGTCTGTAATCATTTCATCTTCCTTATCTACATCTATTCTAATGGCCTCGATAGATTTTTCCAGATTTATAAAGCTGTTCTTAACGTTACTGATAAACTCATTACCTAGATTAACGGCTTCCTTTCCGTTGGTAACCTTTTCGAGTGTTTCGTTTGTAGCAATATTGATTTCTTCAATAATCGCAAATATTTCTTTGATTGTCCTATTACTCATTTCGGCTAATTTGCCTATTTGAGAAGCGACGACCGTAAAGCCCTGGCCTTGCTCGCCCGCTCTTGCAGCCTCAATAGAGGCATTAAGGGCAAGGAGATTTGTCTGATTAGCGATTTCTGTTATATCCGTAAGAGAGTTGTTTATCTTGTCCATACTTTCCTTTAGCTCATATATATTAGCTAAGGATGTTCCGACAGCATTATCAATCGTATCCATCTGCTGAACCATTTGAGTTATTCCTTCGGAATTCTGGTTAATTACATCCTTCATGCTGTTGGAATGTGACTTGGTCTCTTGGGATAATAATTTGGTTTTCTTAATTATTTCGGTGGCTTCGTTTGCATTATAGACTATTTTTTCTGTACTTTCTGCATTTTCGCCGACCCCCTTAGTCATTTCCTCAACGGCATTCTTGGTCTGGTCACTCATATTTTCAATGTTTTTTATAAAATTAAATGATTCCTCGATACTCATGTTTAATTTAGAGGTATCTTCATCAATTTTCTTCATGGTTTCTTCTAACTGAGTCAATAATTCTTTAGCGTTCTGTTCCTTGGAAAAGGCAGACATAATATATTCATATCCCCATTTTGTAAGAAAGAAAAATACAATTAATACAAAATCAAAAGTAAGTAAGGTTCTGATAAATCCGGATAATGAATAGCCCGGGCCCAAGACACCCAAAGGACTTATGGCATAGAAGATGATAAGTGATACATTTAATAACACACAATGTATTATGAGTAGCTTAACTCTAAAATACATGGCTATCATAGCCACTGTACCCAAATGTATCAAAAATATTGTCATCGCATTAGAACCCTGCTGCAGATAACCCAAATAACAGGCAGATATTACTACCGAAACGGTTGTTATTATTGGTGATATGCTATCGAATTTACGGGATTTACTATTAAGAAAAGAAGCTATGAATCCGATTACTGCTGTTGAAAATGTACAAGTCATTACCTTAATGCCATAAGAGACGCCTGCAGTGGCAAAAGCCTGAATTGATAGTAGAGTGGCAATAATAACTATAAGCATTACGATAAATCTGTTAGTTCTTCCTACACTGAATCGTAATAATACATTATCCTTCATGAATCATGGCTCCTTTAATAATTCTATTTTTAATATTAACATAACCATTAATTTTGTCCAGTCGAATATTGTATGATATTAGTCCTAAAATTATATGCTTATTGAGGAAGGTGTGCCGATAAGTACCTTGTTTTTGCCTGAGAATTTTGCCTGATACATAATCTTATCAGCCAGCTGAAAAAAGTCATGAGCATTATAATCTGCGGAAGGATAAGCGGCTATTCCGCAGCTGAATGTTATTTGTATTTTCTTGTTTTCATCAAATTCATGATTCAATATGTTGCTCTGTGCAGTTTCGATGATTCTTTTGGCATGAGCAGGACTAGTCTTGGGAAAGACAATAGTGAATTCTTCTCCGCCATATCGAAAAACACTGCCCTGAGTACTGCAGCAATATTGTAGCTGTGCGGCAATATAGATTAGAATCTGGTTTGCTTTTTCATGTCCTATAGCGTCATTAACAGCCTTAAAATTGTCGACATCGATGACGGCAAGTGTCAAGGGCATTTGGTTCTCTTTNATTAACGTATCTAGTGTACTATAAAAGCTGGCTATATTGTATAGCCCTGTCAAAGGATCGCATTTTATTAATTCCTCCAGCTGTAACTGCTTAAAGGAGCTGTACTTGATTATATTATTCTTATCCCTTTCGATGGAGGTTANAAAACCGGTTATAACAGCACAACCCAAAATTAATAAAACAGCAATTAACAATTCAATAGCATAGAAAGTCCCATTGGTTCGGGCGTTGCCTCCTGCAATCCATGAGCTGATTAACATAAAGACCAAAGATATAAGGGTTACTATGTTGGTCATCATTTTGCTGCTATATATTACTGTTAACAGAATAGGAAAAGTAAAAAGTACTATGGTAAATATAAAAACATGATGCACGCATGCGATTATAAAAAACTGAGCAGTCAGTATAAGAACAGACAGATAATTCTTCGCTGTCTCAGATATTATCCTGCTATTTAATATGTATCGACCCAGTAAAACCAATAAAAAATTACTAACCGAGGGGCGAACGATATAAGCTAAAATATAGTAGGGCATTGACACATAAATCAAATTACTATAATACAGGAAAAAGGATACGATTATCTCTATTAACAATGTAATTATAGCAACCATAAGTGCTGCGTTATTTAGTTTTTTTCTCCATTTGTGATATAAGTCAGTAAATTGTTCCATAACACCGCGTCCATTTTATTATGTAGGCCATTATTACTATATTATACATCCCCTTATTAAAATAAGCAAAATATATTTTAAAAAATTCATGTTATTTGCTGGATTTTACCTCTTACATTTATAAATTTACCACTTACCCGATGGCTATTTACATTATTCTTAATTT
>JGI24709J26583_10001520_pt1 | contig 19529 bp, 13 predicted proteins | sample BioPla2DNA1_FD_26583 | JGI IMG/M metagenome (IMG submission 26583) | reverse complement strand
GTTCTTTCATTGAACTCCTTACAGAATCCCATGATATTAACGCCATGCTGGCCAAGGGCTGGTCCAACCGGTGGAGCAGGAGTCGCTTTTCCTGCAGGAAGCTGCAATTTAATCAGGCCTATGACTTTTTTTGCCATATAGTCCACCTCCCAGTAATCTTTCCTTAATAATTGCTCAAGTATATATTCCATAGCAAAAACACCAATTGATGTATTTACTATAAGAATCAAATTTAAAGTTTAATAATCTGTATAAAATCAAGTTCGACAGGTGTTTCTCTTCCAAACATAGAAACCATAACCCGGACCTTCTTCTTATCGTGACTAATCTCTTCAACTGTCCCGATAAAGCTCTCCAGTGGCCCGTCTATGACGCGTACACTGTCACCGACTTCATAATCAACAACGGTTTCAACTTGTTCCACACCCATCATACGAACTTCATCGTCAGATAATGGAACAGGCTTGGATCCAGGACCAACAAACCCGGTTACACCGCGGGTATTCCTGACAACGTACCATGAATCGTCAGTCATAATCATCTTGATAAGAACATATCCAGGAAAAACCTTCTTGAGAGTGGCCTTTTTCTTACCGTCCTTAATCTCAATCTGTTCTTCCATAGGAACTACAATATCAAGAATATAGTCCTGCATCTTTCTGTTTTCAACAATTTTTTCTATGTTGGCCTTAACCTTATTCTCATATCCTGAATAAGTGTGGACAACATACCATCTTGCATCTTCTGCCATACATACAAAGCGGAGACTTTTTGTCCCGCCCTCCTTCTAACCTCTTACTGTCCGAATACAGCCCTGAATATAATACCGAGTCCGGCATCTGTTAACCAAACAACCGCTCCGATAAATAAGCAAGCTACAAACACTGTAAGAGTGTTGTTAAACAGTTGNTGCCTTGTTGGCCATATTACCTTTTTCATCTCGAGACGGATTTCCTTGAAAAATCTGCCTATACGGTGGCCGAATTTTGCTTTTTGTTCAGTCATATTTACAAACTCCCTGTTAGATTATTTTGTTTCTTTATGGGCTGTGTGTTTACGACAAAACCTGCAATATTTATTCATTTCAAGTCTGTCAGGATTATTTTTCTTATTCTTTTTTGTATCATAATTTCTCTGCTTGCATTCACTACAAGCCATGGTGATTCTAACTCTCATTTTGTACACTCCAATGCTAACCATTATAATTTACGCATAAAAAAAAACGCCTACAAAGCAATAAAAATATTATCATATACCTAATTCAAAGTCAAGCATATTGCATTAAAAAAAACGAATAAGGGCGGGATTCCCGCCCTGAAAATCCTATTGTTTTTGCAGAGCCGCTTTTTGTCTTCTTTCTTTCCAAAATACCCAAAGAGGTGCGGCAATAAATATACTGGAATAGGCTCCTGTTACAACACCTATCAGCAGTGAAAAGCTAAAATCAATTAACGAACCGATATTATTGGTTGCAGAGAAAACTAGAAGTACTACAACAGAGATTAATGTGGTAACCATTGTGTTAATTGACCGGTTAAGAGACTGATGTATACTCACATTCACAATGCTGCCCAGGTCAGATTTTCGCATAAATCCTGTATTCTCACGAATCCTGTCATATATTATGACAGTATCATTTATAGAATAACCTATAACCGTTAGTATGGTGGCAATGAAAATATCATTTAGGGGAATTTTTAGTGTTATATATACTCCAAACATGACGCCAACATCATGAGCGAGGGCTAAAATACCACATGCTGCTGCAGAAAAACCGCCTATTGTACTGAATCTCCAGGTAACATAAAGCAGTATAAGAACTACTGATACTACAACAGCTAAAATACCTTTTTGGAGAGTTTCCCTGCCCACCGTTGGTGTTATGCTGACATTCTCATTATTGGGGCTGTTCAAAACAACATCAAAGTTTTGGGAAATAACTTCTTTAACCTTATCCTCCTCATCAGCAGTAAGGGGCTCATTTCCGGCAATATCTATACGCAGCATATTAACTGTTCGGTTTTCATTATCATCATTACCACTAAAAGTTTTCATAACACTGGCTGCTACATCTTTACCTATGGCACTTTCAACTATATCCTCTGCTCTGTTAGGGTCTACCTCGCCTATGGTTTCAATCATAATTCTGGTTCCGCCCCTAAAGTTTATATCCAATGCTATACCGTTAATGATCAGCATTATAGCGAAGAAAATGAATAGTGCGATACTAAATGCAAATGCATATTTCCTGTTCTTAACAAAATCATACCTCTTCAATTTTCTTCCCCCCATTCAGGCCGAAGAGCCATTTATTCCTAGCAAAGTCGAAAACGATAACACCCTGAAGCATCATCTTTGAAGCTATAACAGCTGAGAAGAAACTAAACAAGGTACCGAAGAACAATGTAACACCAAATCCTCTTACTGGACCTGAACCCAAAACATACAGTACAACTGCGGTCACAATAGTCGTTACGTTAGAGTCCAATATTGCCACAAATGCCCGTTTGAAGCCTGAATCAATGGAAGCTCTTAAGCTCTTTCCTTCTTTTAGTTCTTCTTTGATTCTTTCGAATATAACAACATTAGCGTCTATACTCATACCTATAGTAAGAATAATACCCCCGATACCCGGCAATGTTACTGATATGTCGAAGTTTGCAAGGGTAAGTATCTGAAGGGCCAATAATCCTGATAAAGCTATGCAGGAGATAAGCCCGGGAAGCCTGTAATACAATATCATAAACAGACAAACAAGAATAAATGCCACAATCCCGGCTCTGATTGCAACTTCTAAAGCTCCCTGACCCAGCTGAGCACTGATAGAATCAACCTTCACAGGTTCCAGCTTAGTGGGAAGTGCACCAAAACGTATTTTATCTGCTAAAGCCTTTGCCGATTCAAAGGTAAAACTCCCCGTTATGGTAGCCTCGGAAGATGTTATCTGTGTATCCACTCTTGGTGCTGATATACATATATCATCAATAAATATTGCAATTTTTTTACCAATATTCTCGGCAGTGGCCCTGGAAAATGCCTCCACTCCCGATGGTTTAAGTTTTAAGTGTACCATGTATTGTCCGTTTTGATCCTGAAAACTTGATGCAGTTTGCACATCTTCTCCGGTTAGTACAATTCTGCCTGTTGGTACAAGATATTCAGGCTCAGTGAAAAAGTCTTCATCGTTCACTTCCTGAAATGTCAGAGCACCTGTGCTTCCCAAATCATCCAAAGCCTTTCTGGGATCATACTCGGTTTCATTAGCAGCCCAGGGGATATCAATAATCAATCTGTTATTGGTTGCGTCAATATTAATACTTTTATCATATATACCTTGTGCATCCAGTCTATCCTCTATAATACTCCTGGAGCTTTCCAGATCCTGTTTAATATCCCGGCCTTCTGAACCGTTAGGATAAACAGGTTCTAAAATTGCACTAATGCCTCCACGGATATCTATGCCAGTACGAATATCATTGACACTCTTGATTATTCTTGAATCAGCCGGACCAATTCCTGTAAAAGCAAGAACACATATAGCCGTTATGACGAGGATTACAGCAAATATTTTAAAGGTCCTGTTATCATTCATGTGGGGCTTCCTCCTTTTTCCTTTATTTATACCATTTTTAAGTATTCTTAAGTATTATAAGTCTTACTTCTCTTATGAGTCAACAAACTCCTGTGCTTTTATCCACAGAGCACACTCAACCCTTTTCTTCTCAAGCTCACAGCCTATTTCATAAGGGATTTTAATATCATTATTAAATTGCCATGCATTCGCGGCGCATCCGCCACTGCAGTAGAATTTTGCCCAGCAGGAATTACATTGGGGTTTAGTGTACACATTAATGTCACTAAATACTTCCCGGATTGAATTCCCGTTAAGTCCGTCATAAACATTTCCCAGATAAAATTCTTTATGCCCTACAAACTGATGGCAGGGATAAAGCTCTCCCTCTGGTGTTACTGCCAGATACTCAGTACCAGAGCCGCAGCCTCTCAAACGCTTTGCTATACAAGGCCCTCCCTCCAAATCAATCATGAAATGAAAGAAATTAAACCATTGTCCATTTTTTCTACGTTCGACATATTCCTTTGCCAAACGTTCATATTCATCGCAAACCGCCTTTAAATCTTCATTTCGTATATCTAATCCCGAGTCTTTGGCAGCTACTACAGGTTCAATCGATACCTGGTCAAATCCTATGTCGGCCAAATGCAGCACATCGGTACCAAAATCAAGATTTTTACGGGTAAATGTTCCCCTGACATAATACTCTTTTCCGACTCTTTCTTCCACCATCTTTTTTATCAGAGGAAGAATCCGGTCATATGAACCTTTGCCGTCAATACGTTTCCTTACTGCATCATTTACTTCCTTTCGGCCATCTAAACTCAGTACCACGTTATGCATGTTTTCATTAATATAGGCTCGCTTTTCTTCGTCAAGGAGCATTGCGTTTGTAGTAATTGTGAACCGGAAATTCTTATCAGATTCTTTTTCTCTCTCCCTTGCATATTCGACTATGCCTTTTACAACATCAAAGTTCATAAGGGGTTCTCCCCCAAAAAAATCAACTTCAAGATTCCTTCTGTTGCCCGAGTTTTCAATTAAAAAATCAATAGCTTTCTTTCCAACCTCAAGGCTCATCAGCGAACGATGCCCCATATACTCGCCAGTATCTGCAAAACAATAGCTGCATCTTAAATTGCAGTCATGAGCAATATGTAAACACAGAGCCTTTACCACCGTTTGTTTTGTCCAGACAGGCAGCATCTCAGTATAGGGATCATCAGTAAAAAGCATCTTGTTATCAATTAAATATTCAATGTCGACAATAGCTTCATTTATTTGTGTTTCATCATATTGGGTAAGCTCTCTGAGTTTGTCAGGATTAAGAGTTCCATCGCTGTCATAGCAACCTAAAACATCATAGGCAATGTCGTCCAGTAAATGGACAGCACCGCTCATAACATCTAATACTATATTTTCTCCATGGATTTTATAGGCATGTATCATAGATATCCTCCATCATTATTTGTGGAAAAAGAACACAACAAGAAGGGCTTTACAGCCCTTCCGCAAAATAAGTGATTTATTTATTCTGGTATGGCGTTTACTTTCTCTCGCACTTTTGGTTAGCTACTGTACATGATGTCTTACATGCTGATTGGCATGAGGTTTGGCATTCGCCACATCCGGCTTTTTTAATCTCCTTGTTTAAAGTAGATTTATTAATGGTTTTGATGTGTTTCATTGTATGTTCCTCCATATATAATAAATTCAACAATAATAATATAGCATAAGGTTATTTTTATGTATAGCTTATTAAGCTAATTTCTCTCATATACCTCATAGCCGGCATGTTCAATAATCATCGGAATATTTTTAACCTGCTGCCGGTCCAGCTGCTGATAGCTGGGCACCTGATTAAATCTCTGTGTGACCTCCTCCAGTTCTTCCCATGAGACCAAACAAGCATGTCGTCTGTTTTTTATGTCTTTCGCTTTTTGAGCGTCGCCAGTCTGATCCAGAATCCATGTAACCCAGCCTGATGCAAAGTGAAATGCATTCCATCGTAAATGCTCCTGTTTCGAGAGATTTTCAAATCTTTCCCCGGTTAGGTACTCCGAAAGATTAACAGGTGTTCTATTTTCCTCATCAGTTTTTTCCCTCATTTCAAGATTCAAAAGACGTAGTTTTGTTGTAATATTTGAAGCTGCAGAACGATTTGACTCCTTGGTAAAAACATCAAGATCCCTCCAGTTATCGGCAGGCTCAACATTATATAACCTGTTATAAAGAGCATTCATTTTTCTTGCCATACTATCCATAATCTCATTAACAATAATATTCTCTGTGAATATATCAGAGCATCTTCCGAAAAACCTCACATCAGGCAGCAAAGCTGACTTTTCCAGATGCTCATAATCCTCGTTATCTTTTATATGTACTGCAATTATAGGGTTTTTATCAGTCCGGTATCTGTTTACCAGCCTCTGTATCTCTATAGCTGCTTCTATATTGAGCTTATCATTGCCCAGCGCTATAACTATATAATTTATTGTATTTATATTATTCCCCAGAGTCTGATAGAACTCCTCCGACCCTGGCATTGCCTCATAGTTTTCTATTTTATAATTATTCTTAAGTCCTGGATATTTATTAAAAAGATATCCTTTTTTCTTATTCATTTCTCCGTCAGTTATGATTGCCCTATAATCCCCACCTTCAAATTGGCCCAAATATATACTTTTTCTTAATACCTCTATGCCTACTGAACCAAGCCCTGCAATAAAAATTGTAAACCCTGATAATGCCTTTGCCGATTCTGTATCCAATGGCAAATAATCATGTATGGGATAGGTCTCAAATAATTGTCTGGCTGTTATATCCGGAATACTGAAAGTCTTGACCTCAAAATCAGTATTCTTTTCTTTGTTTATTATTTCGAAATATTTTTCTGCACTCTCGTCACTGGTATTAACATAGAATTTTATTTTTTCTTCATTCATTCTATCCATCTGAACTTGTTTCAGAAGTGTAAGAATCGTCCTGGCATTTTTACCTTCATCAACAGACAGAGCAAATATATGAAGTTCTCTGTTCAATAGTCTTTTGGGAATATGAATCTTTTTGATACTTGTTAAATCCTGCCATACAGTATCTATTAATATAAAGCGATCCTCCCTGAGCTTTAACAGAAGATCTCCGTCTTCTTCTCCATCCTGCAGACTTTCAACCACTATAAAGCATCGGGACTTTCCTCCGTTTTTCAGACTCTTTATGAGATTTAAAGATTCTTCATTAAACCCCAGAAAGACATACGTTTGCTGGCTGTTTCCAAAAAAAAGTTTTAAACGGGATATAAATTTTATTCCGAAGGCCGACAAGATAGTCATTATGGTAAGAAGTGAACCCAATACATGTACCAGACTAAGGGAAAAAGTATAAACTCCATTATTAATTACATTTTCATTCAAATCAGAAAAGTCACTTTCTAAAATAAATATTCTGCAGGTGCTGAATAAGGCCCGAAAAGCTGCAGAAAATATTCCGAACTGATCACTAGAATCAGTTTGTATATAACCGATTGTATAGAGTATTAGCCCGGCTATTACTGTGAAGATAGCCAGAGGTATTTTGATTTTATCATAAATATGACGGAATCTTGCCATGAAGTAACAACAAAGAATTATAACTATTAATGAGACAGATATTGACATTAGTGATAATGGAAACAGCATCCTTATATCCTCGCAACTAAAAAACTATCTATAGCCACGCTGCACCACCATTTCATCCTGAGGGTCCCACAGCGGAGTCGAAGGATCTTATGTGTTTAAGAATAAATAGTTCATCGATACTCAGTACAAAAAAAGTCGTTCAGGATTAAGCGAAGAAAACTCCTATTCTTTTTCTAAGCTCCTCTTCTATTCCCTGTTCCTTATATTCATTGTCTACAATTATATTTATCCTCCCGGTTGTATCTTCATCACCGGGCAGTCGGGCAAAACCCACCATATAATCAAAGTCCCATGCAGTTACTACAGTTTTTGAGCCTTCAACCATACCGGACAGATGTTTATAATCAGTTGGCACATCATTTTGCCCGGCCTCTTCCAGCAGCTCTATGAGGCGTATGTAGTCAATTTCATAACCCTCACGATACTTTATCATACTATCCCCCGTTTTATGCCTGTTTTATTTCAAAAGTATCTCTTACATAATCATAATATTTTTTTTATCTTTTAACAAGGAAAAGTATTGTTGAGGTCATATCAATTATATAAAAATATTGGAAATCATCAGAAGGTTAAAACTTTGTTGCCATGGCAACCGATTTTTTAAAAATCACAATTTATAATTGAATTAAAGAATTGAAGTGAAGACAAATCGGTTTACTTTTTACATGAAACGGAGGTAGAGTTTAGTGAAAAGAAGTATCATAAAAATTGATGAAGAAAAATGTAATGGATGTGGAATATGTATAACCGCTTGTGCCGAAGGAGCATTGCAACTGGTTGACGGCAAGGCCAAACTTGTTTCAGAGTCTTATTGTGACGGTTTAGGAGCGTGCCTCCCCGAGTGCCCCACTGGCGCTATTTCCTTGGAAGAACGTGAAGCTGATCCTTTTGATGAAGAAGCTGTAAAAGAAAATATGGAAAAAGCTAAATTACAGGAAGCCCAGGAAAAAGCTGCACCGATTAATTCCATGGCATGCGGCTGTCCGGGATCTCTTGCCAGAGCAATAGACAGAAAACCCGAAACATATGTTTCAAATGAACCTGCAAGATACAAAGAAAGACCTGAATCTCAGCTTCGTCAATGGCCATGCCAGATTAAGCTGGTTTCACCGCAAGCGCCATATTTTGAAAATGCTCATTTGCTGGTAGCAGCAGATTGTACAGCATTTGCTTATGCAAATATTCATGAGGACTTTATTCGTAATAAAATTACCATAATTGGTTGTCCAAAACTTGATGAAGTTGACTACTCGGAAAAACTTGCTGCAATCCTCAGCTATAACAACATAAAAAGCGTAACAGTATTGAGAATGGAAGTACCTTGCTGCGGCGGTATAACCAATGCTGTTAAAAATGCTTTGATCAAAAGCGGAAAGATGATTCCCTGGAGTGTAATTACAGTAACTACTGATGGACGTATTCTAAATGATTAAGAGTTTACAGTTTATCGTTTATCAAACTCTAAATAGTGGTAATAAACTTTATGAGCTGTTGCTGTCNTTTGTANACAATAAAAATTCTGAATCAATTTTCATTATTTAAGAAAAGAGAGGTACAATTTATGTCAATGTTTTGTTTTCAATGTGAACAAACTGCTGGAGGAAAGGCTTGTACTGTAGCTGGTGTATGCGGTAAAAATGCTACTGTAGCAAACAAACAGGATGAATTAACCTGCGCTTTGGTGGGACTTGCCCGTGCGGCTGAGAAAAAATCTTCCAAAGAAGCTGATGTTCTGATGATGGAAGGTCTGTTTACCACCATAACCAATGTTAATTTTGATCCCGACTCGGTAGCCGCATTAACGGCACGTATTGAAGATGAGAAAAACAGGCTTGGAGGAGCCGAGAACCTGCCATTCGAGTCCTTGTGGGCTGGTGATCCTGATATCGTTTCATTGCGCTCCACATTGCTTTTAGGACTTCGTGGTATGGCAGCTTATGCTTATCATGCTTATCATTTGGGAAAAGAAGACCAGGATGTTAACAATTGGTTCCATAAAGGTATGAGAGCCCTGGGAGAAGAATATACAGTTGAGCAATGGCTCGACCTTCTTATGGAATTTGGGAAAATTAATTTAAGATGTATGGAACTTCTTGACGATGCCAATACATCTGCTTACGGACATCCGGTACCAACCAAGGTTTCAACCATAATAGAAAAAGGGCCATTCATAGTAGTAAGCGGACATGATCTTTATGATCTTAAAATGCTTCTTGAACAGACCGAAGGTAAAGGTATCAATATTTACACTCATGGTGAAATGCTTCCTGCTCATGGCTATCCTGAACTCAAGAAGTTTAAGCATTTAAAGGGTAACTTTGGGACTGCATGGCAAAATCAACAAAAGGAATTTAAAGATGTTCCCGGAGCGTTCCTGTTTACAACCAACTGTCTCATGCCGCCAAGAGATAATTACGCTGACCGAGTATTCACAACTGCAGTAGTTGCTTATCCCGGACTTATCCATATTGACACTAAACCCGACGGCACAAAGGATTTTTCGGCAGTTATTGAAAAGGCGCTTGAATTAGGCGGATATAAAGAAGATAAGGTTATGACCGGTATAAACGGTGGTACCGAAGTTATGACGGGCTTTGCGAGAAATACCGTTTTAGGAGTAGCCGACAAGGTTATAGATGCTGTGAAAGCAGGAGCCATCAAGCACTTCTTCTTAGTAGGCGGCTGTGACGGCGCTAAGCCCGGAAGAAATTATTATACCGATTTTGTAGCCCAGTCACCTAAAGATACCGTTATCTTAACCCTTGCATGCGGAAAGTTCCGCTTTAACGACCTGGATATCGGTTCCATAGGAGGATTACCACGTATCATGGATATGGGACAGTGTAACGATGCTTACTCTGCAATTCAAGTAGCTCTTGCTCTGGCAAATGCATTCGATTGTGGTGTTAATGACCTTCCTCTTACTCTGGTGCTCTCATGGTACGAACAAAAGGCTGTCTGCATATTGCTGACCCTCCTGGCTTTAGGAATAAAGAATATATACATTGGCCCTTCAATCCCGGCCTTCTTCTCATCTACAGTTCTTAATGTATTGGTTGAGAAATTTGGTCTGACACCCATCAGCACACCGGAAGAAGATCTTGCGAAAATACTCGGATAAATCCAGATTATTATTTTTTATAAACAAGAGGCATCAAAAATGATGCCTCTTTCCAATTACTCTGCCTTATTTCTTTACAAGGTGTATGAGATGGGAATAAAAAGTATGTACCGCTTTGAAAAAGGCAGGGCCAAAACGGCCCTGCCATATATACCATTAAAACAGATTAATCTTTCATTCTGGAAGCTATGAAGGCAAGATCTTCAATATCAACCTTATTGTCTTTATTGATATCCGCAATCTTTGCTTCTGCCCAGTTTTCACCGGTAGGGTCCGCACCGTAGTAGTATGCAATTATAGCAAGATCTCCGACATCGATTTCCGAGGAGTCATTTATATCTCCGGTTTCCGCTGTTATGACAGATGCCTCAAAAGCTGCTATTGCAGCATTCAGTGCGGCTGTGGCATCATCCACCTCTGTCTGGCTTGCGTTAGGATCTGTGTATACTGCATTGGCTGCAGCTATTGCTTCTCCGAATGCTGTCTTGTCAGCCTGCCTGTAGTTGCCGTCATCAGTTCCTACGACAGCATTGTCGTACAGGCTTTGGGCTGCACTTATCGCTGCTCCCAAAGCACTCTTATCAACAACGATTACCACGTCAATAGTCTTGCTGGTCAGATCTGCCTCTACCACCGTTCCTTCGGGCATTACGCCAAGTTTTGCCGTCGAGACGGAGATATCGCTTGATACATTGACTATACCTTCCTTAACTTTGAAGCTGACATCAAGTATCGGCGTGCTGTCACCTGCTACTCCTCCGATGTTTGCAGCAATTATTCTCAGTGTTCCCGTTTCGGAGGTATCCTGTTTCAGTATTTTTATGCTTTCATTCGCCGGTGTTACCTCAATATAGTCAAATACCGCAGGATCATATTTCAATGTAATATCCTCCGCGTATACGTCCTGAAGGATGTAATCCAAACTGATGCCCACTGTAAACGTATCTTCAGGAATAACAGCAGCAGGCGCCGAAAGCACAACTGTTGGCTCAGTTACATTAATATTCGCAACAGCCTTTAGCAATGAGTCGGCTACTGTGCCATAAACTGTGAACCTTCCCGCATTTGCATAAGATGACGGATCAATGCTGTCCCAAGTTACAGGAACATCCTTTAGAGATCCGTCAGTATACACCGCCTGCACAACTGAAGGCAATACCGGCGCTACTCCTGCAGGTGTTGAGATATTGATATTGTTGATGATGCTTGATATAGCAACTTGAGACTGGTCAGGCTTGAATTTATCAATGTCTTTATCTGGAGCCAGCACATCATTTACCGTCTCCACAACCAGTTCGTCTTCAACTGTAAAGGTTGCCACCTGCCTTATATCCTTGGAAGATGCTGCCGCATATACCTTGTAAGTTCCGGGCTCTACCACCCATGAAGACCGGGCCTCATCAAAAGAAGCCAGAAGCATTGCGTCAAGGGTGGTGCTTACTGTCTGTGATTCTCCTTTAACAAGTTCATTGGTCTTTGCAAAGCCCTTCAGTTCCTTGACCGGTTTGGGCATCGATTTTCCGGGCGCACCTACATAGAATTGTACAACTTCCTTTCCTGGTACCGGACTAATGTTCTTGATGTCAACACTTACATTTATAGTGCTGTCAATACTGTCAAATGTGGATGAGCTTAACTGCAAGTTGCTGTATTCAAATGCAGAATAGTTCATTCCATATCCAAACTCGTATGATACAGGTACGTTGAAGGCATCATAGTAACGATAGCCCACGTAAATATCCTCGTCGTATATGACTCCGCTGGAAGTCCCAAAATTATCCTGCGCAGGAGCATATGGCTTGGTTGGGTCGTCGTTATAGTAGCCCTGTACATCTATTGGAATGGTGGTTGACAGTTTTCCTGATGGATTTGCTGCACCTGTCAATACTGCTGCTATCGGTTTTGCAACGACTATACCAGGNTCCCATACCAGGAGGATAGCGTCTGCTTTATCCTTCCAACTTTCCATCTCAACAAATGTGCCCATATTGAGCACAACTACAAATGGCTTGCCTGCTTCACGGCATATCCTGGAAGCGAGATCAATAAGATTCTGTTCTGCATCGGTGAGATAGTAGGCTCCCTTTGTTGTGCGTACATCCGAGAATTCGCCTGAGGTTCGCTTTATGGTAAGAACAACGCTGCCCACCTCATTTACCAAATCGGTCAACTGTTCTTCGGTAGGTTGCATTTCACCGGACACCTGTGCATAGCCGAGAGTGGTGGCATCAATTATGTCTCCGCCTGTATAAATATTCCTGAGTGCCTGCACAAGCTGGACATACCTTGACGAATCGGCATTAACGCTTCCGCTTCCCGTTCCTCCAAGAACCAGGCTGCTTGTGGCATTGCCTATGGTGGCTATGTTTCCGTTTGTAATAGGAAGAGCCGGCTTATCGGCTACTGTATTGTTCTTTAACAATACCATGCTTTCAACAGATACATTAAATGCAATCGCTTCATTCTCATCGGCATATGGATTGGGTTCGGTACTTAATTCCTTTCCCTTGAAGGAAGGAGTCTTTATAACGTACTCCAGGATTCTTCTGACGCATGCGTCAATATCGTCCTCTGTAATGAAGCCTGCTTGCAGACCGGCGTTTACATTGTTTACGTTACCTCTTGGTTCGCAAACATCATTCCCTGCCTTCACAAGCGAGGAGTATGCGTTGTTTCCTGGCTGTGAAGGCCAGTAAGACGCATTGCCTTGTCCGCTCCAGTCTGTCATCACAAAGCCCTCGAAGCCCCATTCTTCCCTAAGAACTGTTGTAATGAGGTCATAGTCTTGGGCCGTACTTACTCCGTTAATCTGGTTGTAGGCAGTCATTACTGCCCATGGCTGAGATTCTCTTATTATGTATTCGAAGCTCTTCAGATATATCTCACGCAGAGCTCTTTTGCTTATGGTAGTAGGCAGATTATTTCTTCCGGTTTCCTGGTTGTTAGCCGCATAGTGCTTGATGGTGGCTCCAACTCCCTCAGACTGTATACCTATTATTTCGGCTGCGCCTATCTTACCTGAAAGCAACGGATCTTCCGAGTAATACTCAAAGTTCCTGCCGTTTAAAACATGCCTGTGTATGTTGGCTCCAGGACCTAAGAGAAGATCATTTCCGAAGAAGTACATTTCCTTGCCCCATGCTATACCCATCTGCTCCTCAAGTGCAGTATTCCAGGTAGATGCTCGGGCTGCGCCATTCGGCCACCAAGTAGCGGCTCTTACGGTCTGGTTGCCTTGCGAATCGGTAAATCCTGAAGGCCTCAATGTGATTCTGATACCTGCCGGCCCGTCAGACAGCGAAGTCCCAGGTATACCCAGCCTCGATATTGCTAATGTACCTCCTGCCGAACCTGCTAACCTGCCCGAACTTCCACCCAGTAAAGCTACTTTCTCATCCAGGGTCATCTGAGAGATGACCTTATCAATGGAAGCCTCATCAGTCAATGTGACGAAATCTGGATCAAATATATATGTGAAAGTGGAAATACTGCTGGTTGTGTAGCCGCTTCCGGCTGCAACGGCTTTAATTATTATGTTGTTGCTGCTGTCAGCCATTGCTCCACTCAGTATTATTGGACCTGAATATAGGGTGCTTTCGGTAGTGGGGTCACTTCCGTCTGTAGTATAATAAATACTTGCACCCGATGTGCTGGATGAAAGCTGAATCCGCATACCTTCACCAACTATTGCTCCAGAGACAAGATTTGAAGTTGGTGCAACAGCAGTAATGGTATAGTTGTATGTTGCAATATCACTGGGATTCAGGCTTTCCGCCACCGTTATGGCTTTTAATGTGGTAGAGGTGCTGATGGAAATTGCAGAGTTGTATAGTTTTGTTGATCCTGTAACAGATGTTTCAGGATCAGTTCCATCGGTGGTGTAATAAATTTGTGCGTTATACGAGGTAGTGCTCAGCGTTACACTTTGTGTTCCCCCATATGAGCCCGATTCTCTCGATGCTATTGGAGCCGCTGCTTTCGCATTTTCATCGAAGATATAGCTGAAGCTAGCGATATCACTATCTTCTAACCCTTCTTTAATTCCAATGGCTTTTAAAACAGTATTTGACGATATTGTTACCGCAGACTCATATAAATTTGAAGTCTTAGTCGGATCAGTTCCGTCTAAAGTATAGTAAATGCTGGCTCCCGGAGTTTTGGTAGTCAGAGTTACATTTACAGGCAATGCATAGGTTCCGGGCGGAGGTAAAATTGTTGGTGTTGCAACTTCTGTAAGGGAGATAAAGTCCATACAATCAATATTATAACCGGCTTTGTCGCAATAGATAGTCAGGATTTGTTCACCTGCCGTCAGTTCGGCATATGTGGTGATAGTTCTCCATGTTGTCCAGCCGCCTGTCGCAGGTGTGCTTACCCGGCACAGGACATTTCCTTCACTGTCTCTTAATGAAAAAGAATCGGTATTTGAAGATTGTGCTGCATACCTGAAAGTTATTTCATAACTTCCGGATTTTTCAACATTGACAAAGTAACTCAAAGTGTTTCCCGCTGAAACATATCCAATATCCTTTCCTCCGCTGGCATTGGCATTTGTCTCAATAAAGTTCCCGCTAAATCCCGTTTGCGAAGTGAAATCTTCTGCTTCAATCCGACCTGGTATGGGTCTGGCTTCATCGGCTTGAGCAGTCTGAATAAATATCGTTCCGGTAAATACTGTAAATAAGAATGTGATTGATAAGAATGCAGATAGGAATTTTCTTAATTTTTTGTTCATAATCAGCTCTCCATTCCGCCGCTTCCGCCAAGCGGCGCAAATAGTTTTGATAACAGTTAAAATGGTTTTGCGGCTTAACCATTTTGGGAAATATTATTACTGTGGACAAGATGCGCTACAAAGGATGTCAAAAGGATCAGCAGGTTGATTCGTCAGCAAAAAATTAAGGTAGACCAGCAAAATCAACCATGTTGTCCATATTATTGTCTGCAATGTGGCTACTACGCGTTTTCATTTTTGGAGAACGCATAAAGAACTATACCATCATGGTATAGTTTCCAACATCGACTGTTGCGAAATTATTGCCAGCTCCGGTGTCTAACGTTAATGCGGGTTCCTGAACATCGCCTTCAACGTGAACCATACGGCTGCCGTATAATCTGCCTCTGTCTGTGTTGTTTTGAATCTTCGCATACTCGAGTAATTGCAGCTAATGCCCACTTGAAATGCCGCCATATCAGCATACATATAGCTACCGGGATTTGATCGGTAACTTATGATATGTTGCTTTGAGATTATTCTACACGTAGTATTAAAACTCCTTATTTCCCATTTAATTTGTATAATATTTTTGCATCAGCCTTAGATGAAATCCTACAATATCCTCAGCTGATACCGAAATACAGGTTTATGGCAGGGTGAAATAATCACACAATAATCTTAAGGGTGAAAATATCATAAATTAAAGACATTTGGTTGGGTTTCAAGTAACATAACGGAACTTTGCGAACCCATATGCTGGGTGAAAAGCAATCACACTGTGAGCGCATACAGTTACGTTGCGTATATCCAGGAAAAACTGCAATCCATGCAATTCTAACCAAGCCTCAGTAGTTCGTTAAAACGTCAAATTCATATCCCTGCTCTCTTAAGCCTTCTATAATTATTGGCAGTGCCTTTGCCGAGTATTTTTTCCCTGCCGAATCATGCATGAGAATAATCAATTTGTCCTTACCTTTAGTATTCTTCAGAATATTATTGGCCAAAAGATTCGCTATTTGTTCATCTGTCCCGTATTTTTTCAGATTTGGATCGGTATCTCCCGTTGAGGCATTCCAGTCAAAATACCTGTATCCCAAATTTGCCAAAACTTCCTCTCTTGCTTTGATTACATCTTTTCCCCAGCTCATTGATCCTCCGGGGAATCTGTACAAAGTGGTCGTATAATTGAACTTTTGGCTTATATAGTTTCTTGCCTTCAGCACATCGTTCCTAAAGTCTTCCACCGATTTTTTATAGAGATTATTGTAATCATGAGATGAGGAATGGTTCCCTATCACATGGCCTTCATTAATTATCCTTTTATAGAGATCATCAACACCTTGTCTGGACAATACAAAGAATGTAGCCTTTACCCCATAATTTTTAAGCGTATCAAGAACTGTCGGGGTAACGCTTTTTGTCGGCCCGTCATCAATTGTTATATAGGCTATTTTTTTATTCCGGTTTGGATTTTTATCGTTCCCTGCGGTTTTATTATCGGCAACAGGAACCTGAGCCGGCTCGCCGAGCCTGACAGCAATATTTTCTTCCTTATTTCCGCTTATTATGCCGCTTGCGCAATCCCCGATTAAAAAGCCGAAGTAAGAATTCGAAATATTACAATTCTCAATAGTCACATTTGAGCTGTTATAAAAATTAACGGCGTAGCAGTTATCAAACCTACAGTTTTTTACCACCGATCCGGAACCCGTGCTATCAAATGCCGGTAAATACTCGAAGGTACAGTTTTCAGCAATAATCTTTCCTCCATCGGATACTGATATATAAATGGGCATACCGAAAGGATCAGCCAGGATTCTATTGTTTCTTAAAACCAGTGTTCCGCCGTTTTCCACAATGAGGTATGGCTCACAGTCGTAAGTTGAGGGTGCTTTAACTGTTGTGTTTTCAATGGTCAGCGTACCGCCGTCCGCAACTCTTACATTACGCCATTGCCAGCTAAGGCTCTTATCTTTCCATGTCTCGTTGCCATTAATATAATAATCTTTTATTTCGGTGTCATTCGTATCTTGTGGTATGAACTTTTGGCGCTCGAATTCGCTCCTAACTTTTATAAGCTCATTTGGCCGGCTTACCGGAGTTTTATCACTTCCCGTTCCAACCAGTGTTTGTTGGGACTGATAGGATAAACCGCCATAAAAATTGGATGCCCACTCGTTGTCTCCGTTATTGTAAGCATAAGTTTTAATATTCTTATTCGAAATAAAAGAGTTCTTCGTCACTTTATTGTGGTTTGATCTGTCAGTCACTATGTAACTTAAGCTGTCGGCAATATAATTGCCGGATAAAATGTTGGAATCTGATGCATTCCATAATTCCAAACCATATTTGAAACCTTTTAATATGTTTCCTTCAATTCGGCTGCTGGTGGAATAGAACAGCTGAATGCCGCTTGCTGTCTTTCCTGGCCATGATGTAAAGATATTATTTATAATTTCACAGTGATGAGAATACTGCATATCCAACCCCCTGTATCCGTCCCGGTCATTTCCGTTATCGGTCAGTTGCAGCCAGACCCTGTTGGAATCATATATGCAGTTTTTAAGATTTTTAATGGTTACTGCATTTGCAGCATTATTAATCACATTCTTTTCAAAAACAGAAGTATTATCCACAGAATCCGACAATATTCCAATACCGTCTTGGCCGTTTGTGATACGATAACCGTCATCATAGTTCAGTTGTATGAAATTATTATAAAAAATATTGTTGCCGGCATCTTGCTTCAGTGAAAGGCATTGGATTGCTGAATCTCCGAAGATCAGGTTATTAGCCGCACAGCTTTCGGTTGTCTGCCGTGTAAACAATATGCACTCACCCTGATCCACAAACACATTATTCATAATGCTTGCGTCCTTTGTAAATTCAGCTTGTATTGCGGTATCTGGAAAAGCGCCCCGTGTCTTGTTGATGATGATATTATCCTTAAAGAGGGGGCGGTTTGAATCGGTAAATTTGATAACTCCATTCTCGGCCGAGTTTATAATATAATTGCCAATAAGTCTGGTGTTATCACACCGGTCTAATAAAATATAGTCTTTAATACCGGATATTCTGCTGGACTCTATATCCACCTTTGATGAAACTGAGGAAAAAAATATTCCGCCATCGGGGTGGGTTGACCCAATCCAGCTGTTTCTAATAGTTATAGATGATGAATCTGCTTGTATTCTTCTCTCTACTGGACTTAAATTCACATTCCCGCAGTCAATAAGCAGATTTACGTTATTTAGGGTAAGAGATCCTGTTCTATTGATGACAAGGTTGCCTTTCAGAAGAATATTTTTATCGGAAACCGATACGTTATCATTAACCACCCAGTCTCTATTTATTACGGTTATTTCGGTTGATTCGGTTCTTTTTCCGCTTCCGTCCTTTGCTATGGAATACAGGGATAATCCACTGCTTTTGCTATGATACTTAATGCGTTCCGCATCAAGCCAGACCGATTCAACAGCGTCATCCGTCAGCTTTTTAAGATCTGTTCCGTCTTTTTTGATTCGGTAGAGAAAACCGCCTTGAGAAATATCTATAAAATACACATAATCGCTGTCCATTCCTATTACTTCGGTGGCTGTGTCAATTAACCTCCCGGAGCGATTGCCGTCGGAATCGGAGCGGTACAAAGATGCGCCGTCCCTTAAAGAAGACCAGAACTTATATTTACCGTCATCAAAGTATTTCTCATATTTGGCAAGCCTGTCCTGAACAAGTTTACCGTCGCCCATTATGTCTACCGTATTCTCAAGCAGTTTCCAGCTGTAGATTTTCCAGGTCTTTGAACCCTCATCCCATTCCAGCCCCCCTCCGACGCTCTCAACCGCCGAAATCAGAGGTATCATAAGAACGCCGTTATTGAGGTGCGGCCTGTTTTTCAATTGTATTATCCTGCCGTTGATATTGATTTGATTGTCCTGTTCACTTATGGTAAAGTTTTTTGCACCATATTGTATTACTGCGCGACTATTTAATGAATCCCAACTATAATTTGCACCCAGCAATGGGTATATTTTTTCTGCCGGAACATATAGCGCCCCATCGCCGGAAGTCAATACTATCTCCGCTTTCTTATCATCAATTGTAATATTGGAATTTTGCTTCTCGCTTGAAGCACTTGATATCTGAAATGTGTTTAATATCAAAGATAATGAAAAAACAAGACATGCTATTTTTTTAATCGTTATTCTTATACGCTTCATATTATGCAACACCTGCCATGCAAAGAATAAGTCGGTAGTTTATTAAATAGAATTGTAAAACACAATTCCATAATATCACAAATACTGATACTCTATAATATTTTTATCTTTTTAATTAATATTGTATGAAAAGAACTCCGTTTAATGGGCTTTTGTCAAAAGTATTTCATAAAACAAGTAATTATTGACCGACACTCTTCAAAGTAAGTTAAAATAGTAA
>JGI24709J26583_10001519_pt1 | contig 19538 bp, 16 predicted proteins | sample BioPla2DNA1_FD_26583 | JGI IMG/M metagenome (IMG submission 26583) | reverse complement strand
GAGCTTGTAAGCTCTTTTTGCCGCCTTGCGTCCCCACGGCTTGTGCCCGCGGACTTGGAACCGGGCGCCGACCCGTGAGCGTCAGCGAACGGGGCACGCCCAAAAGAAAATTAAAAAATTTATTATCCTTTTAATGTGATAAATAGATTGAAATTAAATCATCATTCATTAATTTCTTGAATGGGAAAAAGATATGAGTTTAAGAATAAGGATTTTTCAAAAATAATCTGAAGAATTATTCAAAATTGAGCTTTTTATATTAGTTTTGCATTTTGTAATAATAAGAATATGAAGAGGTGTTTTTTATTTATAGCGGTTTTTTTGCTTACTACGGCTTTGCTTTTTGCGCAACAAGATACGCTTAATCGTACTGATAATAAGGGTCGTAAACAGGGTTATTGGAAAAAATATAATGGTACTACTTTGATTTATGAGGGGCGCTTCAATAATGATGCACCTGTGGGAAAGTTTACTTACTACTACCCGAATGGGAATTTGAAAAGTATTTCCAATTTTATTAACGGGACTGTGAAGGTACATACAACGCTTTTTCATGAAAATGGGGTAAAATCTTCGGAAGGTATTTTTAGGGACCAATTAAAAGATAGTGTTTGGAACTATTTTTCAGACCGTGGGATATTAATTAAGACGGAAAGTTATAAAAAAGGGGTTAAAGATGGAATTTGGCGNACCTATTCTGCGAAAACAGCTATTTTATTGGAGGAGATTTCCTATCGNAACGACCAATTTGACGGTGATTATAAGTTATTTTATGTGAATGGCGACATNCAGACGGTGATGCGTTATGTGAATGGGGTGCGAAATGGCATNACCGAGAGTTATTATGCGGATAGCGTTCTNAATATGAAAGGAGTTTATCAAAATGGTTTTCGGGTGGGGAAATGGAGTTTTTATGATGTAAACGGATATCTAAGAAAAGAAATCGTTTATCAACGTTCGGTGCCGCAACAGATACAATTTGTGCTTTATCAAGGAAGTTCCCCGCAACGGATAGACCAAGAGTTGATTGCCTATTTTCAAAATTTAGGAGGGAAAACCAAAGTTGCATTGAATAATGGTAAAACTTTTGTAAGTAGCGATGAGTTGGCAATAATCCGTGATTTTATTGATTTTACCGATTTTACTGTCATTACTCCTAATATTATTGCGGCTAACAGTGCTATTAAAGAGTTCAAAAAAGTTTCTGATGATAGAATTGAAGTAGTACTTTTTCCTGCTACAAATCAAAAAATTTATGCTGAAGGTGCCGAAGCTAAAGCGGTGAGAGCTCTTTTTGACCGTTCAGAAATTAAAGAAGAATGAGAAAATCGTTTAATAATCAACGAATTGTGTTATTTTTTTTCATCAAAAAGTGAAATGGCGATTTTGTTTAAAAAAAAGATGAGAATTAAAAAAAGTTGTATATTTGCAGATTAAAAATTAAAAAACAAAAATTATGAAATTTATTGTTTCTCGCAATGTTCTTTATAAAAATTTAAGTGCGATTAGCGGNGTTTTAGGCTCTAACAGTACGATGGCAATTTTAGATTGTTTTTTGTTTACCGTTAACGGAGACCAATTAACAGTTACGGCGTCCGATTTGGATTCGAGAATGAGTGCTGTTATTGAATTATCTAATGTAGAAGGCGAAGGCTCGGTGGCTATTCCTTCTAAAATTTTATTAGAAACTCTAAAGCTAATTCCGGAAACGCCGATAGTTTTCGTCATTGATACTGAAAAACAATTCATTAAGTTTACCGCGGCAAGTGGCGAATATGATTCTCCTTGTTATTCGGCGGACGAATATCCGCAGATTAAAGAATTTGAATCGGTTAAATCGTTTGAAATAGACTCAAATATTTTACAAAAAGCTATCGGTAATACTATTTTTGCTGCCGGGAATGATGAATTAAGACCAACCATGATGGGAATTCTTTGTGAGCTTTCTGCCGATGGAATTACTTTTGTAACTACGGACGCACACAAAATGGTTCGTTACCAAAATAGCAACGTTAAGTCCGATGATTTCATTTCATTTATTCTGCCTAAAAAGCCGATGGCGCACCTCAAAAATATCTTAACCGGACTTAATGAAACTATTAAGGTAGAATATGCCGAAGAAATTAATTATATTCAGTTTTCATTTTCAAATATCACTCTCCTATCCTTATTGAAAGAAGGAAAATATCCGAATTATGAAGCTGTGATACCTCAAGATAATCCTAATAAATTGACCGTTGTTAGAGATGACTTCTTAAAGTCAATACGTAGAGTTGGTATCTTTTCTAATCAATCTACTTTTCAAGTGCGTATTTCATTATCCGAAGANGGTGTAACAATTACCGCAGAAGATATTGATTTTTCAAATAAGGCAGANGAAAGTCTTGCAGGACAATACGAAGGNGAAACTATGGATATCGGTTTTAACTCAAGATTTTTACGTGAAATGGTTGAAAACCTCAATTATAACGAAATTCGTTTAGAGATGTCCCAACCNAACCGTGTCTTTTCTAATCAATCTACTTTTCAAGTGCGTATTTCATTATCCGAAGAGGGTGTAACAATTACCGCAGAAGATATTGATTTTTCAAATAAGGCAGAGGAAAGTCTTGCAGGACAATACGAAGGTGAAACTATGGATATCGGTTTTAACTCAAGATTTTTACGTGAAATGGTTGAAAACCTCAATTATAACGAAATTCGTTTAGAGATGTCCCAACCAAACCGTGCTGCATTAATTCTCCCGGGAGATAAACAAGAAGAAGGCGAAAATCTCTTAATGCTTATAATGCCTATCATTCTCAATTATTAGTAAATATTCTTTTGAATTAAATAAAGTTCTTTATTTTATATATTAAATCCCCGCAATGGGGATTTTTTAATCTTAAAAACAACAGTCGTTCTGTCGCTGTTTTTACGTGTATACGTGGAAAGAGAGGAAAGTCCGGACAACACAGAGCACCATGCTTCCTAACAGGAAGGGGCTTGCAAGAGCTACAGAAAGTGCCGCAGAAAATAACCGCTTCATACGAAGTAAGGGTGAAAACGTGAGGTAAGAGCTCACGCCAAATCGTAGCAATACGGTTTTGGGGGTAAACCTCATGGGTTGAAAGACCAAATAAACCGAGGCTTGAGGGTGGCTCGCCTGACTCGGAGGGTAGGTCGATAGAACTTAATGGCGACATTAAGTCTAGATAAATGACAGAATATTACAGAATCCGGCTTATAGACTGTTGTTTTTTATTTTTATCTATCTTCTTCAAAAATTGTAAAAGTATTATCTGAGTAGAAGAAGATGATTTTTTCTATGGTTTTAACCTCACGAGAATCGCTTGTAGCAATTTTATTTGAAGTGCGTGTCGGAATATCGCCAGGATTTGAAATCTTATTTTCCTTTTTTCTTTTTCCGCGTTTTGTTACCGTATCGTTTTTTTTGTTTTCCTCTTCTAAATTATCAATATCGTTTTTGTCATTGCTAATTTCCTGCTTAGCGGAGGGGATTATATCAGTAGGTTGCGGTTCATCAATAGTTTGTGAAAAGAGATCAGGTGTACGTGTAGGAATTGGCACGGGCTGAATAGGAGCTCCACTTGGGCTTTCGTGTTGTGAAGGCGTTTCTTGAAACATCTTTCCTTTACCAAACATAAGCCATTCGGTACTTACCTCAGGATAAGTTTCTAAGATTTTCATTACTAAATCAAGGCTGGGCTGATTGCGTCCGGAAAAAATATGCGAGAGCCCGGACCTATTAATATTTATAGATTCGGCAAATGCCGCCGTGCTCAAACCCTTAAATTCTATCAATTGTTTAATTCTGTCAACCATTATATTCTAATTGTAAATTATGTTCATTACAAATGTAACTTAATTACTTTCTTATATCTTCTGTTTACAATTACAAAAATATCATTTTTTCTATTAAAATTCACTTTGTTGATAACTTTTTAAATCATTACTATAATTAACAGAATTATAATACTCTATTATAGGTACTTATATAAATAACTTAATTTTAAACCTCACTGTTCATAACATTTTAAATTTTATTAAAGCAATAGATGAATAGAACAATATATTATTATGGGTATCAATTAGTTAAAGATTATTCTAATTTATTATATTTTTTCAGTCCTTACAGAGAGTGTGTTTTATCAATATCGTTCACTTTTGTAACAATTTCGCACCAATATTTCACAATTGTAAAAATTATGATTTGCTTACCTTTCACTAGTGAGTATGACTATTTGTTTACATTTGTGAATATATTACATTTGTAACCACATCGGCATATAGTTGTAATATTGTCATATCTACTCCACAAAAAATAGGTTATTCGTTCTCGGAAAAGATTTTAATAGTATCAAATTCATATTTTAGCTATTTTTGCATAACTATTGATTTAGAATTTCAAATGTTCAATTCTTACTTTAATCCACCTCTAAAAGAAGAGTTTAAGCAACTTCTCTCCTATCCTATCACTTCTAAACGTATTGCTTTACGAGGCGTTGCCGGTTCATCTTTTGCACTACTTGCCTCCGACATTGTCTCTTCTGCTGAAGAACATCAAGTTTTTCTATTTCCGGACAGAGAGGAGGCTCTCTATTTTTATCATGATTTAGAAAAACTTTTAAATGAAGGTGCTTTACCGCTGAATGAGAAAAAACTACACTACTTTCCCTCATCATATCATCGAGGCTACAAACATGAGGAATTTGACAATAGTAATGTAAAATTAAGGGCGGAAATTATTTATAAAATATCCTCTAATAATTGCCCCTATATAATAGTTTCTTATCCGGAAGCTATTATAGAAACGATTACTTCCAAAGAATTTATTCGTAAAAATACCTTTGTTCTCAAAAAAGGGGAAATATTGCCTTTTGACATCTTTCTCGACTTTTTATATTCTTATCAATATAGGCAAGAAGAGTTTGTCTTTGAACCCGGACAATTTGCTTGGCGGGGCGGCATTTTTGACATTTTTTCATACGCAGAAGAATATCCGTTTCGCATTGAAATGGACGGTGAGAGAATCGGCTCTATTCGTCAATTCAACACTTCCGACCAACTTTCTATTGCCGAGGTAGAACAATTAGAACTTATCCCCATGCTTTCTTCAACGGAATTTATGGAAAAGAGAATCTCTTTCTTCGAATTCCTCGGAAACAATACGAGATTCTGGATTAAATCTTATGATGATATTGTTAAGCAAATTGAAAATTTTCAATTAAATTGGGAAAATGAGCACGAAAATAACGATAACTATGAGCCTATCTATCAAGATTATAGCACAAACTTTATTTCATCAACCGATTTTAAACGGCATTCACTTTCTTACGAACTTGTAGAAGTTGAGACTGACTCACTCAAAAATTACGAAAAGATTTTTGATTTTAAAATTCAGCCGCAGCACCACTTTGCTAAAAGTTTTGAGCTTCTTTTTCTTGAATGGATAGATAATTATGAAAAAGGTATTCAAACACTCTTTTTATCGGATAATGAAAATCAAATAAAAAGAATAGAGACCATAATTCGTGACCATTTAATTATTTATAATCGCGAAAATTTTACTGAGTATAGCGTAGAAAATCTATATACACCTTTGCAATTTATTTTGTATGAAGGATTTAGAGATGAGGCTGGAAAACTTTTTCTTTATACCGACCATCAGATTTTAGAACGTTATTATCGTTTTGATATCAAAAGCAGATTTAAAAAGAATGAAGCGTACACCCTGAAAGAGTTATATGATTTGCGTCCGGGAGATTACGTAGTTCATATCAATCATGGTATTGGCATCTACGCCGGATTACAAAAGATGGAAGTGAACGGTAAAGAGCAAGAGGTTATTAAATTGTTGTACAAAGATGGCGATGAATTATATATCAGCATTCACTCGTTACATAAAATATCAAAATATGTCGGCAAGGAGGGCACGCCGCCGACTATTTATCGTTTAGGTTCGGGCACGTGGCAAAAGGTTAAAGCCCGTGCTAAAAAGCGTGTAAAAGAGCTCGCAATTGACCTTATCAAACTTTACGCCGAACGTAAAAGTAAAAAGGGATTTGCTTTTTCACCGGACAACTACTTACAAACGGAATTAGAAGCATCGTTTATTTATGAAGATACTCCCGACCAAGAAAAATCGCTGGAAGAGATTAAAAAAGATATGGAAGCCGATTATCCGATGGACCGACTAATTTGCGGAGATGTTGGCTTTGGCAAGACGGAAGTTGCTATCCGAAGTGCCTTTAAAGCCGTTTGTGATAGCAAGCAAGTCGCCGTTTTAGTTCCGACTACCGTTTTAGCGTTACAGCACTTTAATACATTCTCCGAACGACTAGAAAAAATGCCTTGTAACGTCGATTACATCAATCGTTTTAAGACGAAAAAACAGATTCAAGAGACCTTAGCCAAAGTGGAAAGCGGTGAAATCGACATTTTGATTGGCACGCACCGTTTACTAAGTAAAGATGTAAATTTCAAAGATTTAGGATTGCTAATTATCGACGAGGAGCAAAAGTTCGGCGTTGCGGCGAAGGAAAAGTTGCGTGAGAAAAAAACAACCGTAGACACGCTTACTATGTCTGCAACTCCTATTCCACGCACCCTTCAGTTTTCTCTTATGGGAGCACGTGATATTTCCGTCATCACGACTCCCCCACCCAACCGTTACCCAATCCAGACCGAGATTCACCTTTTTAATGAAGAGTTAATTCGCTCCGCCGTTTCGTATGAAATTGGAAGAGGAGGACAAGTATTTATTGTTCACAATAAAATCCAGACTATTGAAGAGATTGCTAATATTGTGCAACGACTTGTTCCTGAGGCTCGTGTTGCTGTTGGGCACGGACAAATGGACGGGAATAAACTTGAAAAGATAATGTTCGATTTTATTCGAGGAAATTTCGATGTGTTAGTAGCTACAACAATAGTCGAGTCGGGGCTTGACATTACGAATGCAAACACTATGATAATCAATGATGCACAGAACTTTGCTCTTAATATTTTACATCAGTTGCGCGGGCGCGTGGGTAGGAACAATAAAAAAGCCTTTTGTTATCTTTTAGTGCACTCTTTTGATATTCTTAATGATAATGCCAAGAAGAGACTTAAAGCTATCGAAGAATTTTCGGATATCGGCAGCGGTTTTCAAATTGCCATGCGCGATTTGGATATTCGTGGTGCCGGTGATATTCTGGGTGCCGAGCAGAGTGGTTTTATCCATGAAATAGGCTTTGACACGTATCAGAAAATTTTATCCGAGGCTTTAGCTGAATTACGCGAAGAGGACGCGACCAGCCACGAAATGGCTGAAAATCGAAGCATCTTTTATCCCGAATGCAATATTGAAACAGACTTAAAAGCCTTATTGCCGACAGAATACGTAGCGAGCACTAACGAAAGAATGAATTTATATAAGGAGTTGAATTATATCAAAAGTGACGAGGCTTTAGCAAATTTTAGAAAGAAGTTAATTGATCTTTTTGGTCCTATTCCAAAAGAAACCGAAGAACTTTTACAACTCATTCCGCTGAAACGCCTGGCACAATCGCTATATTTTGAAAAAATCGTTCTCAAAAAAGGAGTTTTTACCGGTTATTTTAGTGCAAAGAGTGATTCTTCATTCTACCATTCCCCTTTATTTGAATCTATTTTGACCTTTTTACAAAAAAATCACCCACAAGTACAGATGAAAGAGCACAATAAGAAATTGACATTAATCATAAAAAATATTCCGACTATTAAAGCGGCAATCCACTGGTTGGAACGAATTGTGAATGAACAAAATAAGTCGGTTAATTAAGCAAGCCTCGACCAATTTTTCGCAGTTGATTCTTATTTTTAAAATCTATAAGCAATTTATCCAGAATACCGTTGATAAACAGACCACTTTTGGGCGAGCTATAGCTTTTGGCTAACTCAATATATTCATTGATAGTAACCTTTACTGGGATCGTTTCAAATTCAAGAAATTCACAAATACCCATTTTTAGCAAAATTATATCAATGCCGATGACACGTTCCAATTCCCAATTCTCAAGCTTTTCTTGAATTAATTGCTCATACTCTTTACTATGTTGTATTGTTTTGAGATATAAATCCTGATAAAATTGAATATCCTCACTTTTATTCTTAAAAAGGGACAATATTTTATTTTTGCCACCTAAAGACTCTTTAAAGGAAGAAATATTTCTATAAACCGCTAAAAGTGCATCGTTATAATCATCGAACCAATGAACATTTTTCTCCTCTAAAAACCAGTGTAAAAGTTGATTCGGAGCAAAAACTTTCTCAATGATTGTCAGTAAAAGTTGTTTATCCTCTTGAAAAGAACGCTCATTATTATCCATATACAATTGATATTCATTTAGTTCTATAACTTCCTTATATAAATGAGCTATCAAGTCCGTAGTATCATGCCAATGAATATTGTGTTCATTGAATTTGAGATTTAAAGCCGGATGTTCTTCAATAATTTTAAAAATTTGATTATCTATAAATTTGGTATTAGGATTTAAGTCTAAAAAGGAAGGATTAATTTTTTCTTTCGCATCTTCCATTTTCTTTTCTCGATAAAATTTAAGTTGAGGAATAAGAGAAAAAAAATAGAGGAAAAGCACGTAAAAATCTTCTATTGAGCGAGTTAATTTTTTCTCACCCATACGAATATCTTCTTGCCGGTTCATTTCGTGAGCAAAAATAGCTTGCATCACTTTAGTTCTCAAATAACGTCTACTAATCATCGTATGTCAACAAAATAAAAGAGTACAAAAATAAAAAAATATCAATTAAAAACTATCTCGACTTTATCTCCTATTTTGATATTTCCCAAAATAGCAATATTTGATTGNTACATAGTAATTTCTATGAAACCTAAACGGTTTTTCACAAAATAAATTTCCTCTTCNCTTGCATTATAGAAATCACAACATTTAGTGATTTTTAAATAATTGGAAGACGCAATTGTTGCTAAAAAAGCTCTATTTTGTCCAAATTCTTCAAATTTATCCACAGGAATATTGGTTACTGCGTTATAACAGGAATCAATATAAGCTATTTGACCGGAAATCTTTTTAGCATTTTCGTCAAAAATAACTTTTTGTTGTAAAGCCATTTTAAAATTTGAAAAAGGCGAAGTGAAGTTTGATAATTGATTATTAAACAACCACTTAGCCATGTTCACTAATTTATTCAAATAGGAACTCGCCTCTTCTTCTGCTAAGGAATATTGAAATGCTTGTAATTCATCAAGAGTATCAAAAAGAATCGAAAAAATTCCGTTATCATAACCGAGAAAATGGTGGTTATTATACTGAACGCAAATGGGTTTTTCAGTNGACGAAAAGGTTGATGCCGTTAGAATGATATGNAATGANTCNTTCGGAAAAGTTGAGTATACACTTCGCAAGATAAAGGCAGNTTGTTTTATATCAAAAAGGGGGATTGCNTGTGAAATATCTACTATCGTAACGTCCGGNATAGAAGACAAGATAGCCCCTTTAAACATGCTTACGTATGGGTCTTTTAGTTTCCAGTCGCTAATTAGAGTTACAATTTTCATAAATATTTTATTCGTCTAAAGTGGGACGACAAAAATAGGGAAAAAAGAGGAGTAAAAAAAGAGAATAACAATATTTTTACTATTTTTGCAAAATTAATCTATTCAGCATGTTAGAATACAATACAACTCGCAACAATCTTATCATTAAAGAATACGGAAGAAATGTGCAAAAGATGGTAGAATTTGCTTTACAAATCCCTGACCGCGAAAAACGGACGGAGGTTGCTAAAGCTATCATTAAAGTTATGTCGCAAATCAATCCTAACGAAAAAGAGCGTCAAACAAAAGAATCTCTTGACTATTGGCACAAATTATGGGACCATCTTTTTATCATCTCTAATTATCAACTCGATATTGATGCTCCTTTCCCTAAACCTGAAAGAGATGTGGAAAAATCGGAAGTTATTCATCCAACATATAATAAGAGTACTATTCGTAACCGCACCTATGGACGAAATATGGAAAATATTATTAAAACCGTAGCTGAATATCCGGATAGTGAAGAAAAAAAGATGTTAACACAAAATATTGCTAATCATCTTAAGAAATTATATCTGACTTGGAATCGAGATTCCGTTGACGACCAACTGATATTCAAACATTTAGAAGAAATGTCCGATGGGAAACTTAAATTAGACAGCGATTTTCAATTAGATACCACACATCAAATTATTTCAAAAAATAATTTATATAAAAAGCCTTCTTCTTCTAAGAATGCATCAAAACGTTATAAGAGAAAAAGAGAAAAAAAGAAGAAAAATAGTGGAATTAATTAGGATTAACAATATTTACAAATCATTTTCTAATCACCAAGCATTAGAAGATGTCTCCTTTTCAATATCTAAAGGTGTCATTTTGGGCTTATTAGGTCCTAACGGAGCAGGAAAAACCACACTAATCAGAATTTTAAATCAGATTATTTTTCCTGATTCAGGGGAGATTCTTTTTAATAATAAACCATTGCATCGTAAACATATTGAAGATATCGGTTATTTACCTGAAGAACGAGGACTCTATAAAAAAATGAAAGTTGGTGAGCAAGCTATCTATTTAGCTCGATTAAAAGGGTTGTCGGAACATGAAGCTATACAACGATTAAAATATTGGTTTAAAAAATTTGAAATAGAATCGTGGTGGAATCGTAAAGTTGAGGAGTTATCTAAAGGAATGCAACAGAAAGTGCAATTTATTGTAACGGTGATACATCAACCCGGTCTTTTAATATTTGATGAACCTTTTAGCGGTTTCGACCCAATAAATACAGAAATTCTCAAACAGGAAATATTAACTCTCAAAGAAAACGGAGCTACTATCATTCTATCAACGCACAATATGGCTTCGGTCGAAGAGATTTGTGACGAAATAGTACTGTTAAATCGCTCAAAAAAGATTTTAGAAGGGAAACTTGTTGATATTAAACAACATTTTAAAAAACATCTTTTTTCTATTGAATTTGCGGGAACCTCTTCCGATTTTCTGAACTCTCTACCCGAAAATTATAAAATCCTTTCCCAACAAGAAAATTATAATTCGATATCTTTAACCGTCCAAATCACACCACCTTCACAACCTAATGATTTACTCAACTTCTTTATTCCTAATACACAAATTCTCTCTTTTCAAGAGGTTTTACCATCTATGAACGAAATCTTTATTGAGACCGTAACATCATGAACAAAACGCTTTTAATCATTTCTCGCGAGTATTTAACACGAATAAAGAAGAAATCCTTTATTATTATGACCATTTTAGGTCCGCTTCTCATGGCGGCTCTAATCGTTGTACCACTGTATATTGTACATAAAAGTGAAAAAGAGACACACGTCTTAGTTGTTGATGATAATGATTATTTCCTCAATAAATTTACTGATACAAAAAAAGTATTTTTCTCCTATCTTTCCGGCGATATTAATGATTTAAAGAAAAAATGTATCAGCGGAGAATATGATGCCGTTTTACATATTTTAGGAGGTATCCAATCAAATCGTTCAAACTTATATTATCATAAAGAGCCTTCGCTGTCGCTTCGGGGTACTATAGAAGAGCAGATGAATAAAATTATTTTTGACAAATCGCTCATCGATAGTTTTAATATTGCCCCTCCCCTATTTGCTACGCTAAAGGAGAGGTCGCAAACGCATATTGTTGCTTTACAAATAGATGAACATGGAAATGAGCAAAAAAGTTTCACAGAAATCAATCGTATTATAGGTATCGTTGCCGGTTTTCTTATCTATTTTTTCATTTTCATGTTCGCTTCGCAAGTATTACGTAGTGTTTTAGAAGAAAAGACAAATCGCATCGTTGAAGTTCTCATTGCTTCGGTTCGTCCGATACAACTGATGTTGGGAAAAATAATCGGGGTAGCTTTAGTAGGACTTACCCAATTTGCTTTGTGGATAGTTCTTACAATTGGCATCCTGGGTGCTATTCAGCTAAGTACGCCTGATTTCTTTCAATTAGAAGAAACGACTGAGCTTGTTTCAAACATAGATAATCAGGCACAACTCACTCCCGCTGATAATTCTATTGCTTTACAGAAAACCAACATCTTGAATGAGATTAATAATTTTTACTCATTTTCTTTTTCAACTTTCATTATTGCATTTTTCTTTTTCTTTTTAATGGGATATTTGCTGTATTCAACACTTTTTGCGGCAGTAGGTTCGGCTGTTGATAATGAAACGGATTCGCAGCAATTTCTGATGCCTGTTACCATTCCGCTATTACTCACCATTATTTTGATTATGCCCATGGCTGAAGATCCTAACGGTGCTTTAGCGTGGTGGTTTTCCATGATACCGCTCACCTCGCCTATTGCTATGCTCATTCGAATACCGTCCGGCGTGCCGCTCTGGGAACTGCTGACCTCAATGGGACTTTTAGTTCTCTTCTTTTTCTTTTGCGCCTGGATAGCCGCAAAAATTTATCGAACAGGGATTTTAATGTACGGACAGAAAATCACTTACCGCGACCTGTTTAAATGGATAAAATATTGATAGGAGTAACAAATTTATTCTACTGAAACGGATTTTGCAAGATTACGCGGTTTATCCACATCACAACCGGAAAGTAAAGCCACATGATAAGCCAGCAACTGCAAAGGAACGGAAGCGACTAAAGGCGTCAGTAACTCAGCTGTTTGCGGTATTTCGATATAAAAGTTTGACATATTTTTAACGATAGTATCACTTTCGGTAACGATAGAGATAATTTTACCTTTACGAGCAATAACTTCCTGAATATTACTTACTACCTTATCGTAGGTCTCTTGTTCGGTAGCGAGAACNATAACGGGCATTTCCTCATCAATAAGGGCNATAGGACCATGTTTCATTTCAGCAGCCGGATAACCTTCGGCGTGAATATAGGAAATCTCTTTCAACTTCAACGCTCCTTCAAGAGCCATCGGGAAATTGACGCCGCGACCTAAGTAAATAGCATTAGTTTTCCCAACAAAATAACGAGCAATCTCTTTAATATGCTCATTTTGCTTAAGGATTTTTTCAATTTTTGAAGGAATTGACTCTAAATCATTAATTAGTTGATGGTAAGTTGACAAAGCGATTTGTCCTTTTTTTCTTGCAAGGCTTAAAGCCATTAAAACTAAAACCGTAACTTGAGCCGTAAACGCTTTGGTGGAAGCAACGCCAATTTCGGGTCCTGCGTGGGTGTAAGAACCAGCGTGCGTAAGTCGTGCAATGGTTGACCCAACTACATTGCAAATTCCTATCACGGTAGCCCCTTTTTCTTTTGCTAATTCAACAGCGGCAATTGTGTCGGCGGTTTCACCGGATTGCGATATAGCAATCACAACGTCATCTTCATAAATAATAGGATTTCGGTATCTGAACTCCGAAGCGTACTCCACTTCAACAGGGATACGCACTAAACTTTCAAAAAGATGTTCACCGACCAATCCTGCATGCCAAGATGTTCCACACGCTACAATAATGAATCTACGAGCGTTTAGCATCTTCTCTTCATATTCGATAATACCGCCAAGCGAAACAACATCTTTTTTGACATTCAAACGTCCTCGCATACTATCTCGAATCGCTTTAGGTTGTTCAAAAATCTCTTTCAGCATATAATGCTCAAACTTCCCTTTTTCCAACTCTTCAAGATTCATCTCTAATTCTTGAATATAAGGACGTTTTTTCTCGTTCTTGATGTTCTTAATTGTCAGCGCCTTTTTTGCGTTTAGAACGGCAACTTCGCCATCTTCTAAATAGACAACTTTCTTAGTATGTGATACGATTGGAGCACCGTCCGAGCCTACGAAATACTCATTTTCTCCAATTCCAATGAGCAGAGGACTTCCTTTTTTGGCAATAATCAATTCGTCAGGATTATCAACAGATAAAATAGCAATAGCATAGGTGCCAATAACGTTAGTTAAGGCTAAACGAACCGCTTCTGCCAATTCTACTTTTTCCTTTTCATAAATATCACGAATAAGATGAACGAGAACCTCCGTATCTGTTTCACTTTCAAACACATATCCCCTATTCATCAGCTCTTGTTTTAAAATAAGATAGTTCTCAATAATTCCATTATGAATTAATGCTAATTTCGAATCTTCAGAAAGATGGGGATGGGCATTTTGATCGTTCGGTTCTCCATGTGTAGCCCAGCGTGTGTGAGCAATACCCATTGTAGAAGATAAATTTTTATCAGCGCAATAAGCTTCCAAATCGGAAACTTTTCCTCGCGATTTATACAGTGAAATTTTATTCCCTTGCATGATAGCAATGCCTGAGCTGTCATAACCTCTATATTCGAGTCGCTTTAATCCGTTAATTAAAATCGGATATGCCTCTTTATTTCCAATATAAGCTACAATTCCACACATTTTTTATTTATTTAAGATAGAAATTTGAAATTTGAATAAATAGAAAATTAGTATGTCGTATAAGAAAGTTCCAGTCGAAGGCGTTTCGAGAAATCGTCGGGATTTGTCCCATAAAATGTAAGACGATTTGCTCTAATTCCNGCACCATTTACGACCAAATTAATTTCATTATTATTAATCAAAGAATCTTGAACTAATTGTTGAATATATTTTGTAATTCTAAAACGATACTCTTTTGTTGAAGCGTCATATTTNCCGCCAAAATAACTTTCTGACGTATACATNTCATCATCAGGNAAATGNGCTATGTTGCCGTTTTTTTTCACCCATTGCAAGCCCAATTTCTGCGGAACGGCGAAGAGGAGTTCATCTTCGTTTATATTTGTTATAACTAACTCCGCTTTATTAAAAACAACATTCTTACCGTGATAAACATTATATAGATTGGGGAATTTAATTCGTGTTTTTACCCCTGCCGTCCCTTGTGCATACAATACTTTCTCACCTAATTGCGTATTTCCATTCAAAAGTTGATTTTTAAGGTCATTCGTGGCTTGAGCATAGTTAAAATGGTCAAAATAGTTATAAAATTTACAATTTATGGTAGTTATTGAAAAAGTATATTTTTTCGGCGTCCCATTTTCTTTATAGTAGAGAGTTAATCCTGAAAGTGAAGATATAAGGCTAACATAGACTAAATTGCCTGTTCCGGTTGTGGCTTCGGCTATCACATACAAACCGGGAAAACTCTCTTGAAAGGCACTATTATTAGTAAGTGTCGGATTATTTAAAAACTTATCAATACCAAAATTATCAGCCAATCTAATACGAATATGAGGTTTGACAAAAGAAGTATCCATTCTCACTCTAGTATTCGGCTTCGGATATAATTGATAATTGGCTTTTGCCGTTAAATTGGTCGGCTGGACGGGAGTTTGGTGATGATTATAATAAATTTTTGAAGCATCAAGAGCTTCGGCAATTTCATAAACTTTAATGGAAAGCGGAGAGGTTGTATCTCCAAAACTTCCTGTATACTGTAAGGTTAATACCAGAGAGTCAAATTGAGGATTATCTCCGAAAGTAACGTTCGTTCCGCTTAAATCAAATTGCGTATAAAAACCGGCTTGTGTTCTCCCGAAAATAGGGTCATTTACATAACCAAGAACACTATTATTAAGATTTTGAGTAATAATGGAATCTTCTAATATGGAATAAGCAACGAGAGTTGTTGTGTCGGTAAAACGATTATTTAACTGTTGTGAATCATTTTGTAATTCCAAACCTATCGAATCAAATTCTTTTTTGCACCCTAATAGAGAAAATAGAATTGAAAAGACAATTACGAGTTTGAGTCCCCTTTTCATTTGTCGTAGAAATTATAAAGTAGAATTATTTCCCATAACTAAATCGTAAAATTCTTCATATTGCTCCACATACTCATCTTCTCCTTCGGGATGTTTAAAGATTGGACCTTTATATTTTTTCAAATACTCCATTATGGAGGGTTTAATATCCGAATGTCCTATAACAATACCATCAGAGTGATCAATNCTGGACTGAATTATGGAGTCATACGTAGGAGATTTAAAATGAGTTAAGCACTCTTGCGGAATACCTGTATTTTTTAATTTTTTCGCAAAGCGGGGTTTAAATTTTTCTTTAAAGTGATCATGATAAATGGAAGTAACAATTTTAGCATCTTGAAAGAATGGATTATCTTTATAGCATGTTTTAATAAACACCGGAATAAGCGAAGAAATCCAACCGTGACAATGAATAATATCGGGATTCCACCCTAATTTGCAAACAGTTTCAATAACCCCTTTCGCAAAAAAGATTGCACGAGAGTCGTTATCCGGGAAAAAAACTCCCTCCTCATCTCTAATAAGGTGTTTCCTACTAAAAAAATCCTCACTTCCAATAAAATAGATTTGCATTCTCACCGCTTGCAACGAGGCTACTTTTATTATAAGCGGGTGATCACTATCTTCAATAATAATATTCTGTCCTGATAAACGTATTACCTCATGAAGTAAATTCTTGCGTTCGTTGATTATGCCATATTTTGGCATAAAAGTTCTAATTTCATTTTCGTTTTCTTGAATCCCTTGTGGTAAATAACGACAAATCTGTGAAATATAGTTCTCTTCAAGATATGGATAAATTTCAGAGGCTACGTACAATATTTTTTTCTGTGCCATAAACCTAACATTTTCGTTTTGCAAAAATATATAAAAAAAACGATATCGTTGGCTTATTTTTTGAATTTTCTTTCCACTTTTTTCCTACCTCTTCATTATCAAAGAGATAGGAAAATGNCATATACGCTACCAAAAATNGGCTTATATGGCACAAAATAGGAAAAAATAAGAATTTAGCATAAAAATTATCTAAAACTTCGCAAATAGTTTGTTACTTTTATCTCGTTAATTATTTTTCCGTGAAAATCAAAATTTAATACTATTTTTGCATTGCACAAAGTTCAATATTTATGCAAAATAGAACTCTTCTCCTTTTTTTACTTCTCGCTTCTCTTTTATCGGCTTGCCAAAAAGAGATAGAGGTTCAATTACCCAATTATAATAAGAAATTGGTGATTGAGGGATACATTGAAAATGGAGAATACCCTATGGTTATCCTAACCCGCTCAATTGCTAATTTTAATAATTTNACNNTAGATACCTTTTTACAAAAAGTGNTGGTTCAAGATGCAAAAGTTTACGTCTATTCCAGCAAAGGAGAAGAAGAATTATTAACTTTTCAATTAGACGCCCGTTCTCCGTTGGGTTTTGCATACGTNGGAAAAACGTTTAAAGGAGCTGTCGGCACTAATTATCGCTTGGAAATTGAATGGCAAGATAATATATACAAAGCACAAACTTCCATTCTAGAACCTTTTTCCTTAGATTCTATCCGATTAAACACCCGCGGAATAGAATTTGACAGCAACGCTACGTTACGTGTCTTTTTCACAGATGATAAAAACAAAAAAGATTACTATCAGTTTTTTGTAAAAGTGAATGCTAAAAGACTACGCGACAGATATTGGGTTACAACAATCCCTGTGGCTTTTGACGATATCCCTTTTAATGGCTTACCTTTCAATTTGGATATTTTCCGAGCCAATCCGTCTCAATTTTTGGTTATGGAGATGAGTCAAGAGGAAAAAGCCGAGTATTATAGCATGACTTTCAAGCCGGGAGATACGATTTTATTAAAATATGCAAAAATTGACTATCCAAGTTATCAATATTGGTCATCGGCTTCGTCGGAGATTAGTTTCGGACAAAATCCATTTATGAGCCCGACACCCATCAGGTCTAATATTGAAGGCAAAGATGTGTTGGGCGTGTGGTGCGGATATGCAATGAAAATCGATACTATATATTACTAACTTTTTAAGCTTTTAGTAAAATGAGAATTATCAGCGGAAAAAACAAAGGACGGAAAATTGTAACCCCTGCGAATTTACCTATTCGTCCCACAACAGATTTAGGCAAAGAGAGTCTATTCAATATTTTAAATCACTACTTTTATTTTAACCGAATTTCGGTTCTCGACCTTTTTGCGGGCACCGGCAATATCACGTATGAATTTGCGTCACGCGGCGCCGTTCAAGTTGTAACGGTCGAACAACACCATGCCTGCGTTGCTTTTATTAAAAAAATTATTTCCGAACTCCATTACGACAACGTACAAGTAATCCCGACCGATGTCTTTCAATTTCTCTCTAAATGTCAAACNCAATTCGATATCATATTTGCCGACCCACCCTACACTATGGAAAATATTGAAACAATCCCTACNCTTGTTTTTGAAAAAGAGTTGCTAAAACCGGACGGTTGGCTTATCATTGAACACTCCAAAGAACACGACTTCTCCTCTTTACCCCAATTTTACCAACATCGTAAATATGGGAAATTAAATTTTTCTTTTTTAGTCAATTTCACTTCAAACAATGAAGAATAAAATCAATTCCAATGGGCAAAATATACACTAAAACCGGAGACAAAGGCACGACTTCATTAGTCGGAGGTAGTCGAGTAGTAAAACATCATGCTCAAGTAGAGGCTTACGGCACTATCGATGAGTTAAACAGCTCAATCGGCATTACGTTGGCGGAATTAGCCAAAAACTCCTCACATCAGCCTTATTATCAAATTTTATGCACGGTACAAGAACAACTTTTCAGTATCGGAGGTATNGTAGCAACCGAAGTAAAGNTGTGGAATAAAGAGGAAGTTCANAAGCAGTTAAAAAATTTTGTAATTTTTTTAGAAAAAAAGATAGATGAAATTTCAAAAGAGTTAGCACCGCTCACCTCTTTCATTTTGCCGCGTGGCTCCATGATTATTGCTTTTTTACATCAAAATCGAACGATTTGTCGCAAGACAGAGCGAAAAATCAGCCTTCTATTAGAGAACAATAACGACTATTTTTATGTTTTACAATATTTCAATCGGTTAGCTGATTTTTTCTTTATTTTCGCACGGTTATTTCATAAAATAGAAAATGTTTCCGAAAGTTATTGGAAATCAGACAAATAATATTTTTCTATTTTAGCTTTTCGATACAAAAAAAAATTATTTTTGCATTTTAGTAAAAATAGCACTTATTAATTTCAAGTTATTATGTATTGGACATTAGAATTAGCTTCAAAATTAGAAGATGCCCCTTGGCCTGCAACAAAAGAAGAACTCATTGATTATGCACTACGTTCTGGAGCTCCGATGGAAGTAACTGAAAATCTTCGAGAAATAGAAGATGAGGGTGAAATCTATGACTCAATCGAAGATTTATGGCCGGATTATCCGACAAAGGAAGATTTTTTCTTCCACGAAGACGAGTATTAATCACTTTTTGAAGACTTTCAACGCAGTCATCAAAAAACGTTGCACATATTTTCCTAAACCATCAAACTCAATATTCACCGTAGAGCTGTGTCTTAATTGTGAAAATTGTGTTCCCTTAGTCTATTCCCTATTTTCAGCCAAAATCCGTAATTTTTAATTCATAATTATAATTAGGGCGTGCCCCCTCGCTGCGCTCGGGGTCGGCGCCCGGTTCCAAGTCCGCGGGCACAAGCCGTGGGGACGCAAGGCGGCAAAAAGAGCT
>JGI24709J26583_10001517_pt1 | contig 19539 bp, 19 predicted proteins | sample BioPla2DNA1_FD_26583 | JGI IMG/M metagenome (IMG submission 26583) | reverse complement strand
ACCTACAACTTCTGCCGACATAGCATTTTCAACGATTTTATCTTCAGATTCTTCAACCCTTCCTACAACCTGCCCCCCTGCCTGATCCCAAATTTCCAATAGGGAGTTCTGTAAAACAACTACTCTTTGAGGATTTTTTTTAATTGATACTTCTTCCCCCGTTGCATCTGTAAACACTACATCTTCTTCATTAATTATTATCCCGTAAGCTGATGTTACTTCTTCTTTCTCATTTTCACCCTCTGCACCTTCTCCCGAAGGTGTTTCTTCTGTAGATTGGTTTTCCGCTACCGGTGGGTTTTCTCCTGCCGGGAGTTGGTTATTAGCTTCAGTGCCACATCCCGTAAATATCATAGATACCGCTAAAACGGTTAAGATAATTTTTAAAAGTATTGATTTTTTCATTCTTTTCCTCCAAATTGTTGGTATTTTGTTTCATAACCTCTTTTAGTTATAATTTTGTTGTTTTTTATGTAAGTTGAGCTGTTGCCCACTATTACTATACTGAGCATATCAACTGATTCATAATCAATTGTATCAATTGTACAAATACGTACTTCTTGATTTTCTCTCTCTGCATTTCTTACAATACCTACAGGTGTTGAGCCTGATTTGTATTTTTTCATTATTTCAAAAGCATTTTTTAAATGCTCCGGGCGTCCCTTGCTTCTTGGATTGTAAATACATATTACAAAATCACCCTCTGCAGCTAATTCAACTCTTTTATATATTAAATCCAAAGGTGTTAATAAATCACTTAAGCTTATGTGGCAGAAATCATGCATGAGGGGTGCCCCTAAGACTGCGGCAGCGGCTGTTGATGCTGTAACTCCGCTGATAATCCTCACATCCTCATCACCTGACAGCTCTAAAACCAAGCCCGCCATACCATATACTCCTGCATCTCCTGAGCTTATAACCGACACAGTCTTACCTGATTTTGAAATTTCAACAGCCTTTTTGACTCTTTCTACTTCCTGTTTCATGCCGTTTGAAACCACTTCTTTGCCTTTAATCAAATCCTTGACCAAATCAATATATGTTTTATATCCCACAATCACATCTGAACGTCCTATTGCTTCAACAGCCTCATATGTCATTGTTTCCCGGTTTCCGGGACCTAATCCCACAACGTATATCATAGCAACTCCCATTTTTTATTTATCAGTATTTTCCCAAATCATTTCTTTTTTTCCGCAAAAAACTTTTCCTTACCCATCGAAGAAATCGGCTTAAGCTATATATTGTACAATAAGGCATTGCATATGGCGGCAGCAATATTGCTTCCTCCCTTTCTGCCCTTGGCGACAATGTATTCCACATTATCCAAGCTCATTATAAGCTCCTTTGCTTCAACTACATTTACAAAACCTACAGGGACCCCGATAATAAGATCAGGCTTAAATATTCCCGACTTTATCATCTCATAAAGCTTTATCAGAGCTGTGGGAGCATTGCCTATGGCAAAAATCAAAGGACCCTGTATCTTCGATGCCCTTTCCATGGAAACGGCAGCCCTTGTTTCTCCTCGTTTCAGTGCCTCTTCAGCCACATCCTCATCTGCCATGAAGCAGCATATGGTTACTCCGTATTTTGCAGATGTTTTTTTATTTATTCCCGCATAGGCCATATTTGTGTCGGTAACTATGGTTCCGCCATTTTTTATCACTTCCCCGGCTTTTTTTACGGCATTTTCTGAGAAGCACATATTGTCTAAATAATCAAAATCTGCCGACGTATGTATAACCCTTTTTACTATGGGCTCTATATCCTTACTTAGCTGTATCCCTCCCATTTCTTCCTGTATCATTTCAAAGCTTCTCTTTTCAATGTTGTGTGGCTCTATAAATTTAATATTTTCCATTTTCTCTCCTTAAAATTCAACCCATCGGGGACGGTTCTTGCTGGACAATATGTCCGCTACCATTAAAACTCAACTTCGTATGTATCTACAGCAGCCGCCACCGTAACTGAATTAACAACAGTTTTATTAATAATTAACTTTTTTGACTTGCTGCCCATAATTGCAGCCCTTTCGCATACAGTATCAACTCCTGCAATTTCCTTTACAAAATCAGAACTTGAAAACTGTCCCTGTACTCCATTCAGCTCATCCTTTGAATATGTGTGAAAAGGAACTTTGAAGATCTCTGCTGCTTGTTTTATTCCTTCCTCTTCCTTTTTCAAATCAATTGAATTTATAGATTTAAGGGCATAGGGGGAAATATTGTGACTGTATAAAACTTCTTTTACGGCATTATAAATATTATTAAAGTCTGTTCCCTTCCTGCAGCCCACCCCCACAAATACAATTTTAGGAATTAAATTCAAAGTATTTTTAAAAGGCGATTTATCGGAATTTAGACTGATACATATTCCTCTTTCCTTTTCAGCCAAATCTATTTCTCCGGGCAAATTACCTCTCACATTGAAATCAGATTCAAAACCAACCTTTTTATTGTCTAATATATCTGCCGTAATATTCCTGGCTTTTTCCAAGCTCATTATGTGAAGATTGCTGATATGTGCCCATTCATCCACCGCAAACTTACCGTTTATATCCGTTGCCGTTGTAATAACAGGATTTCCTCCCACAATTTCCGCAATTTTTAATGTAAGCTTATTGGCGCCTCCTATGTGACCGCTTAAAAGAGATATAACATTAATTCCTCTTTCATCCATGCATATAACAGCAGGATCGGTTTCTTTGCTTCTTACAAAGGGGGCTATGGCTCTTACCGCTATGCCGGCAGCACCGATAAATATTATGCTGTCTGCATTTTGAAAGGATGATTCTACAGACTTGTACAAGCTTCCTTCACGTAAGTTAACAAGTTTTCCGGAGCTTGCATATTTTTCGGAAACATAGGCACTTACTTGGTGACCCTTTAAATTTTCAATTAATCTATCGCCTAATTTCGCGCCCTTACTTGAAAATGCATATATGTGAATTTTCATACTTATCCTTTCGCTTATATTATTTAACAAAGTTAACTTAAGTTATCAAAGTTTAACTTTGAATATTCCCTTGCCTTTTTTATGAAATTTTCTGCAAACTTAATGTTTCCCATAAAATTTATATGAGGATATCCCATAAACTTCGTTTCATCGGCTATAACAGCCTTCCAGCTTCTTTCCGATTCCGGCTTCACCGCTAAAAACGAATCCCCGGTATTGCTGCTGTCGGAATAATGGAATTCATGGGCATTTATAGATTCTCCTTTTTGGCACATCAAATTGTCATTTTCACTGATTAAAGTAATGTATCCGAATCTTTTAAGAGAGTTTGTCATGTAGCTGTTCCCTTCTATTGCTCCAACCAAAGTATATGTATTTCCTTTTAGGTCAGTGAAGTTGTCCATTAAATACATATATCCTCCGCATTCCGCAAATGTGGGAAGTCCGCCGGAAACCTCCGTTTTTACACTTCTAAGCATTGACTGGTTCCCTGAAAGCTCCTCCATGTATAATTCCGGATAACCTCCTCCTAAATATAAGCCCCCGATTCCTTTTGGAAGGTCTTTATCCTTAAGAGGGCTGAATTTAACTATTTCAGCACCCATTTGTGCAAGCAGGTCCAAATTATCCTCATAATAAAAGCAAAAAGCTTTATCATAGGCAAGAGCAATTTTTGTTTTACCAACATAATTTATGTCGGGGGTCGTATATTCTATGTAATCCGAGCCTCTAGCCAATTTGCATAGTCCCTCTATATCAACGGTCTTTAATGCCTGACTGCCCAATTCCTCAATTATTGATTCAAAATTCTCAACTTCCTTTGCCGTTACAAGCCCAAGATGCCTGCTTTTTAGCTTGCAGTTTGGTAAGTTAGGCATGTAGCCGTAAACCTTAACATCAGTATTTACCTCAATAATTTTTTTGTAATATTTGTACATTTTATCCGAGACCTTGTTTAAAATTACCCCTTGAATATTGCTGTTTTCTCTGAAATTTTTAAAGCCCTTGATTATTGCTGCCACCGATGCAGCCATGCCTGCAGGATTAATAACCAATACTGTAGGGCAGTTTAAAGCCCCCGCTAATTCATAGGTGCTGGAGGATGTACCGGTTCCTATACCGTCATAATATCCCATAACCCCTTCTATAAGAGAAATGTCCATATTCATGCTGTTTTTTCCGAATATGTACCTGCAGTTATTTTTTCCCAACATAAATTTATCTAAGTTTCTTGAAGGGATTTTAATAATCCTCGAATGAAACATGGGGTCTATATAATCAGGTCCCGTTTTGAAAGAAATTACCTTCTTGTCTCTCATTTTTAACGCTTTTAAAATGGCTGCTGTAACTGTTGTTTTTCCACTGTTGCTGCCAACCGCTGAAATCATAATTCTTGGTGCCTTTGATATCATGGTCTGCCACTTCCTTTTCCGCTGATTATGTAAATAGGGTTTTGTCCCATCATAAGGTCATATTCCCCTGCTTTTTTTGATTTAGCTACTGAAATATTTATAATTTCCACATTTTCAAGCTCATATTTCTCCATACAATTTATGGCTTCGTTTAAGCTTTGAAGTGTAATTGTGTTAATAACCACATTAACCCGGGGATTCTTTTTTAAAACAGCATTTATTATGTCATCCATATTTCCGCTGCTTCCTCCGATAAAACATGCATCGGGACTTGGAAGTCCCTCTATTGCTTCAGGTGCTGTGCCCTTTATAATTTCTACATTATAGGTTTTAAATTTCTCTATATTTTTCTCTATTAAAGCAGCCGCTTCAATATCTTTTTCCACCGCATATATTCTTCCACTGTGTAGCTTTAAAGCTGCCTCAATTGATACAGAGCCTGTCCCTGCACCTATATCGTAGACAGTATGACTGCTTTTTAAATTAAGCTTTGCTATACTTATGGTCCTAATCTCACTTTTAGTCATGGGAGCTTTACCCGTTACAAACTCATCATCTTTTATTGAACGGTAGCCTTCATCTGAGGAAATTGGATTGTCGTTGTGGACAATCATAACCGCAAGACCTTCAAATTGCATTCCGGCAATTGCCGCTGCTTCATCTTCCACTATTCTTTCATTGCCGTAGGACAAATTTTCACCAACGCTGACCTTTAAATGCCCCAATCCTTTGTTTGTGAGAATTTCACATATATTGTCGGGAGCGAATTCTTTAGAAGTAAGAATGAATGTTTTTTCATTGAAAATAACATTTGATATAATATTAATATTTCTTCCGTGAGCACTGACATATTTTATATTATCCCAGGGCAGATTTAACTTTGATGCAAAATATTGGAGGGAGCTTATTGCCGGAATATTCTCAACTTCAATATCTCCTTCCTTCACTAGCATTCCGGTAATACTTTTAGACAAGCTGTAGAAACCGCAATCCCCTGAAACCAAAACCCCGTAGGTTTTGTATTTTCCCTGGTTTATATATTCGCAGATTTTCACGGGATTTGAACTTTCGTAAATTTCCTTGTTCATATCCTGGAAATCCTTAAGCATTCTTTTTGCTCCTACTAAGCAGTCACAAGATTTTATTGTTTCCAATGCTTTGGGATGCATGTAATCTAAGTTCCCGATACCTAATCCGATTATAAAAACCTTTTTCATATATTACCTCTTACTGTTTCCTTAAAATTTTCCAATGTTATTCCTTCTTCTTCGGGTTTCTTTAATGCAAGACACTCTGCTCCTGTTTTAACACATGCATTAACCTTCTGGTAAAAACCTCCCGAAGCAGCACTTTCCTTTGTTACAAGAAATTTAACACCGAGATAATTTATCATTGCAATATTGAGTTCTTCACTGAAGGGACCTTGCATACAGATAATATTCTTATTGGAATACCCAAGCTCCACAGCCTTTTTCATCGAGCTTTCCATAGGAAGAATCCTTACGAAAATTCTTTCCTCATAATTTTTAACTTCCGTAAATTTATCTAAATCCTTGCTGCCTGTAGTTAATAGTATATTTCCCTCATTACGGTTTAAATAGGCTGCAATATCCTCCACAGTATCAAAATATTTACTGTCTTCACTTTTAGCTGTTTCTCTTATAATTCTGTAATACTGTACATTACAGAATTTTGCCGCTTCCTTGGCATTCTGTGACACAATTTTTGCAAAGGGATGAGTTGCATCAACTATACAGTCGAATTTATTGGCAGTGAACAATTCAATCATCTGCTCCATGTTCAGCCTTTTTTGATGCACCTTAACATTGCTTAGCTCCTTAACAAACTGTTCACCATAATCCGTAGCTATATATAAATCTGATTTTACTTGAGAATCTCTGAAAAATTCCGCTAATAAACGGCCTTCCCTAGTTCCTCCGAATATACATACATGCATTACAGGCTTCCCTTTCTGAATTCATGGCTAAAATCAGGGTTGTACAATTCGCTTCTTTCATAGTCCTTTCCTAAAAAATTACCCACCAATATTAAGGCGGTCTTGCTTATCTTGTTGTCCTTCATGGTTTGATGGAGACTTTCAACGGTGCATCTGAATATTTTTTCATCCGGCCAGGTAGCTTTGTAAACAACCGCAACAGGAGTATCTTTTTCATAGCCCCCTTCGATTAATTCCTTTGACAATTCTTCCGTTAATCCGGAGCTTAAAAATAAAACCATTGTTGACTTATGTGCCGCAAATGAACGTATACTCTCTCTTTCCTGTACAGGAGTCCTTCCTTCCATACGGGTAATAATTACCGACTGGCTCACACCGGGCAATGTATATTCGGCATTCAGCGATGCTGCGGCACCACAGAAAGAGCTCACACCGGGAACCACCGTATATTTTATACCAAGGGAATTTAAAATATCTATTTGCTCTCTTATAGCACCATAAATACTGGAATCCCCCGTATGAAGTCTCACTGTGTTTTTATTTTCCCTCTCCGCTTCCTTTACAATCTCAACAACTTCTTCCAAAGTCATATGGGCGCTGTTATGTATTTCAGCTCCCTCTTTTGCATAGCTTAAAAGTTCCTTATTTACCAAGGAACCGGCATAAATTATTACATCAGCCTCCGATAAATATTTATATCCTCTCATTGTTATCAAATCTGTCGCTCCGGGACCTGCCCCTACAAAATGCACCATTTTTCTCTCCTTAATTTAAGATTCCATGATTATTTGAATAAATAATTAAATTAGTTTTAATTTTATTGTCCACTCTTTTATTAATATAAAACAAAGCTCTTTCGCTGATTTTATTTACAACCTTTTTTAATAATCCTTCTCCTTTCAGTAGGTCCAATGCCTGCTCCGTAGTAACACTAGACAGTATCTCCGCTATTAATTCACTGCCTCCGCCATACAATCCCGCATAGCAACTTAAAACTTCCATTCTGAAATCTCCGGTATGAGAGTGAGTGTTCATCATACCTCCCGCAACTTTTACCATTTTTCCAATATGACCTACAATTAATATTTCTTTGTAATCAAGCTCCACCGCAAAATCTAAAACTTCTCCTAAATAGTTGCTGAATTTCAAGCTGTTTTCCCCTCGGATACCAAGGGTGCTGTCTATGAAATTTACCGCATAATTGCCGGGAAAAGCTAAAAGAGAGTTAAAACCTCTTTCCTTTATAACCTGCATTTCCACCTTTAAGCTGTCAATGAGAGCTTTTTCACTCATGGGCTCCACAATGCCTGTAGTTCCGATAATCGAGATTCCCCCTACAATTCCCAAGTGAGGATTAAAGGTTTTTTTTGCGACTTCTTCTCCTTCCGGGACGGATATTACAATGTTTACTCCACCCTTGTAACCATATTCGCCGCATATTTTACGGACGTTTTCTCTTATCATTTTTCTTGGTACAGAATTTATTGCAGGTCCTCCCACAGGACAGTCCAAACCTTTTTGTGTAACACGTCCTACACCCTTGCCTCCGTCAATGTGAATTTCATCTGAATCATCAAGATTTACATCCGCATATATTAAAATTCCGTCTGTGGAATCAGGGTCATCTCCGCTGTCTTTCTGTACGCAGCACCTTACCCCGTGCACATTAAAAGACGGCTCCTTAATATCAATACAAAGAATTTCTCCTCGAGGCAGTGTTACCGAAACATTTTCCACAGTTTTACCAGTAAATATCATTAAAGCTGCAGCTGTTGCGGCAGCAGCCGCACATGTTCCGGTTGTAATACCGCATCTTAATTTTTTTCCATTTTTAACTATAAATCTTTCCATATCCGCCTCGAGGTATTAAAATAGCTTGTTACCCTTAGGTTGGGGCATTAAAAAACACCTGCATTTTCATAACGAAAAATACAGGTGTGACAATTCTTTTGTATAGAGAATAATTACATTGTTAAAGTTGCCCTGTATATTATTTTTCGTCGGAAAATAATATTACATAATTATTTAAGCACGTATCCTGACTCAGCTTCAACGCTTGTCCCGCCTTCCCACCTAAGCAGTGGCATAAAGGGATTTGCTCCACAATACAGTAACCCGATTGTTCAGGATTCTCACCTGATTCCGTGATTTAAATAAGATATGCAAATGTTTTTATTTTACAGCTATATATTACCATCGGTGCTGTAATATGTCAATGAGTTAATTTGACCCAGTTATTCATGAGTTAATTTGACCCAGTTATTCAAGTATTCTAAAAAAAAATTCAACCCCGCCTTGCTTGGACAGGGTAAATTTTTCTATTATTTATTATCTTTTTCATATGCTATGATTACAATATCCTTGCCTAATTCCATTTTCATTTGTTCTTCCATTCGCTTGAAATACTCGGAATCTTTTTCTTTTAATTCAGCGATTTTATAATTCTCATCCATTATTTTTACCACCTTCTGAAATTATTTTATTTTAAAATTCTATATTATTTTAAACAATACACATATAATTACCCTGTGAAAATAATTCATATAGATAATAATTTTGGAAAAACAAAAATATATATATAACTGCTAAATTTGAATTTTTAAAGCGAATAACATAATTTTATTGTAAATCTTCAAATCTAAAGTTGTTTTGAAATATTTTTTATAAAATATATTTTAAGAATCTAATATTTCACGGTATCTATTTTTATGCTATAATCAGATAACATTAGCTTACGGAGGAAATAATGAAGGAAATTGCCATATACGGCAAGGGAGGAATAGGAAAATCTACGGTAAGTGCAAATTTATCCGCCTCTCTTGCTCTTTTAGGCAAAAAGGTGCTGCAGCAGGGATAAGCTTACGGAAGCATTGGATTTTCTTTGCAGTGAAGTATCTTTTGATTTGCTTGCCCTTATAAATTCTCCCGGAGCCTCCCTCATAGGAGATAATTTAGTTGTTTGGGGCTTTTTATCCTTCTCTTAGATCTTCTCTTTTGCCTTCCTTTTGTCCAACAACTATTTTACACTAACTGCACTAATTGACACTACCTTATTTAATTAATTATTTAATTAATTAAATTAATTTATTGTAAAAATACACAAATAATAGTATAATAAAAACAGGTGTAAACGGCAAGTACTTTTCCATAAATAATGGCAAATAATTTTCCATAAATAACGGCAATTAAAATTCCATACCTATTATTTATAGATTTTTATTCCCAGAGGAGATAATCCTCTGGGATTTTAGCTATTTAAATATTTCATTAAGATCAATACAATGCTCATCTTCTGGTATCTGTATGCCGTTATCTTCACATACCTTTAACAACATTTTAATTTCAGCCTTACACGAATCAAAAAGTGCATATATTTCATGATAAGATTGCAGAGCAGAGTCATACATATCCGACCATTCTTCTTTTTCTATTTTTAATTCTTCTATGTAAAGTTCTAATTCTTCTATGGTTTCAACATTACTCATATTAGCAGTCCTCCTTTGGGTTTAGGTATGATTTTCTATTTTCAAGACGATAACTCTTCCCATCCATTAATATTTTGTCACATCTGTATGTTAGTCTGTCCAAAACAGCAGTTGCAAGAGCTGGATCACCGAGAAATTCTGTCCAATCTTCAAAACCTTTATTAGTTGTTATTATTATGGATGTCTGCTCCTGAAGCTCTGATATCAGCTGGAAAAACAAGTTTCCTTCAATATCTTTCATAGGCAAATATCCAACTTCATCAACTACCAAAAGGTTTGACTTTCTAATACGGTTCATTTTGGCTTTGCTGCGTCTGTCTATTTCTTCCGTTCTCATGCACTGCATCAGGATTTGCATTGTTGTGTAACTTACTTTATATCCTTGTGAACATGCATGATAAGCTAATGCTATGCTAAGGTGTGTTTTTCCTACACCGGGAGGGCCTGCAAATATTAAGTTGTATAAACCTTCAACCCATGTAAGTTCCGAAAGTTGTTTCAATTGTTTTTCTGATATTGATTTGCAGAATTTCAAATCAAAGTCCTCAAGCTTTTTAATGTATGGAAATCCTGCTTCTTTAATTCGCTTAATTTTAGCTTTGTCTTGCCTATAGCCGAGTTCTTCTTTTAAAATATCAGATAAGAATTCCATATACGTACAATTCGAATGCTCAGATCCTTTTAATATTGATTCTATATTATCCCTTGTATGGATTAGACTTAAGCTGCCTGCATTTGCCTTTATTTCTTTTAGTTTATCCATTTATCACACTTCCTCTCATAGCGTCTTCATAAGCACTTAAATCTCGTATTTCCGGTGACATGTTACGATATTTTTCAGGTAGTCCCGGAAGCTTTACAATAGGGGCTACTCTTTCAGAAGTGATATTTAGTTCGTTTAGATAGACCATTGCTGATTTGAAATCACCAGCAGAATAAAGGTTTCTTTCTATACAGTATGATATTGCACTTTCTATCAGTAAAGTATCAGTAAGTTTAAGGCAGATGTTTTTTATTACACCCAACTGATCTCTGTAATATCTTGGCTTTTCTTTATGTATTCCAATTAAAAGCTGTTTTGCTGGTTCACTTCCTCCTAACATTGCGAGTATGTTTTCTTCCAGTTGTTCCTGTGTCCTGCTGTAATCACGATCACGTTTCTGACCTATCAATCTACCTTTTTCATTACACAGCGGATGCCTTGCATAAATTTCTCCTGTCTCTTTATCTGTTATGGTAACTGTTTCATTTTCAACTATCATATATACCATTTTCTTAGGCTCATATGTTCCTTTTGGTACTCGGTATCTATTTGATTTAAACAAAACAATATTGTCTTTTCTTACAGGATAAGGTATATTAGTATTAACAGAATATTTATTATTCATTTCAGCTACCGGTATCAAGTATTGTTGTTCAAGAGCAAATACTTCTGCCGGTATCTTTTTAGTTGTTTCATGTACTTTTGCATTTGCTGTTCTATTAAGCCATGCAATGCATTTATCATTAAGTGTTTCTATATCATGAAAAATCCTGTGTTTAGCAAATCCATACTTGACATATTTGACCACTGCTTCAATTCTTCCTTTGCTTTCTGGATCGGAACCTCTGCAAAGATAGATATTAAACTTAACAATACTTATGTATGCTTGAAACTGTTCTGTGTAAATTATATCTCCATTGTTTTCGCTTACAGCTAAAACCTTATCTTGATCATACACTATCTCTTTTGTTCGTCCACCAAAGAATGCAAAAGCCTTGTTATGAGCTTTGATAAAGGTATCTGTCGTAAAAGGTTTGTCCAACCAATACACAAACTTTTGCCTTGAATTGGACATAACCATTGCAAAACAGTAGACCTTCTTATGTTTACCAGTAGCTGTTTCCATTATGATTTCTCCCATGTCAACTTGTGCCTGTTCTCCCATAGGTGGATCATCAACAGCTTCATATTGTCTTGCCTTAATAGTTTTGCTAATATCATATTCTTCTCTGATATGGGATACATAACTTCTAAAGCTGCGTTCCTTAAATGATAGCTTTATTCCATTATTTTGTTCTAATATCCAGTCATACAGCTGTGCTGATGACATATCAGGATACCTTCTAAGGCATTCAACCACATAATCTTCATAAGGCTCAGCCTTTTTAATTCTTAATCCTGCATTTTCTTTTTCAGCGGCAAACTCATCTGCTGTCATATCCCAATACTTTAAAACGGTTTTGTAGTCTTTTCCTAAAAGTCTTGCTGTCTGACTTTTATTAAATCCTTTCCGTTTGTGTTCTTGTATTTGTCCATACATTTTCCAATCTGTCATCCTTTCTTTTCACCTCCAGAATTGAATTATATCATTCTGGAATGTTTTATTTGAATAACTATGGAAAATTATTTGCCAAAAATTATGGATTTTTATTTGCCTAAATCTATGGATTTTAGTTTACCATTTACAACAGGCTCTGACCTAATTATCTTTTTACAATCAGAGAGCTATTATGATATACGGGAGATAATAATGGATGATGTTATGAAAAAAGAACTATCATTAATGAATGACCCCACTATAATAGCACCTAAAGTGGATTATGCTTTCAAGCAAATGATGAATAACAAATTAGCACTGAGAAGTTTTCTAAGTTCCATCCTTATAATAAAAGAGGAAGATATTACAGAGATCTCATATATTGACACTCATACATTAAAAGAATTCAGCGGTGATAAATATGTAGTCATGGATGTAAGAATAACAGTAAATAACATTTATGAGATAAATATTGAGATGCAGATGTTGAATTTCAAGTATTGGACAGATAGGGTTTTGTATTATGCCTGCAAAATGCTTACTAGCCAAATAAGAAAAGGCGATGATTACGGCAGATTTAAAAAGTGTATAAGTATAAGTGTGTTGGACTTTAATATATTTGACAGTGAAAAATATAAAAACTATTACAGCTCATATCATTTAGCAGAAGACCGGGATAGAAGAAAGTTTAATAATTTATTGGAATTCCATATAATCGAGCTGCCAAAAATACCAGAAGGGAGTGCAGATGAATTGGAAAATGGAGAATTGCTTAAATGGGCAAAATTTTTAAATTCCGAAAGTAAGGAGGAGATGGAAATGTTAGCTAAACAAAATTCAGGAATAAAAGAGGCTTACAAGGAACTTACATCTTTAGAAAATGATGAAGAAAGAAGAGCTATATACGAAGCTAGAGAAAAGGCAATAATGGACTATAGGGTACAACAAAGAGCCGCACGAAAAGAGGGTTTAGAAGAAGGTCGGGAAGAGGGTCGGGAAGAAGGTCGAGAAGAAGGTCGGGAAGAAGGTCGAACAGAGGGCATTGAAGAAGGTATTAAGAAGGCCGCCAAGGGTATGCTTATAAAAGGAATATCTATAGAATTAATGGTAGTGTGAAATAGTTTGTGTTTCATCATTCCAGGTCAAGGAATTTGACAAAAATTAAAACTATTTAAAGATAAAAATTTATATTAATATAGATTCAATAAGAATCATAAATTAGATTTAATAATTTAGTATATTCTTGCACATTAAAATTAAGCTGTCAAGTTTTATAGCTCTTTTTATAAAAATATGCTAAAATAGTAGCAGTAGTAAATGTGGGGCTTGTGGGTAATTGCATAGCAATTATCCACAAATCCACATTTTATTTTTTATGCTTTTTTAAGACATCTTCAAAAAATATATTTAATTGAGCCAATATTTGATCCCAACCTCTCATCCTTGTTGTCCACTTGGCTGTAGCATTTACCATCGCTAAATAAAGACTCTTTTCTAAAGAAAAGTCGGTAGGAAAGATTGTCTTATTTTTGGTCACTTTTCTTAGTTGTCTATTAAAGTTTTCTATGGTATTCGTGGTGTACATCAGCTTCCTGATTTCCGGTGGATATTTGAAAAATACAGATAATTCAGCCCAATTATTACGCCAGCTTGATACGCAGCTTGGGTATTTACTGCCCCATTTGTCTTCAAAGAAATCTAATTGAATTAATGCTGTTTCTTCATTGTTTGCTTTATATACAGTCTTTAAGTCTTTCATTAATTCGCGTACATCCTTGTAACTTACATATCTTGTGGAGCTTCTGATTTGGTGAATGATGCATTTTTGAATCTCTGCTTTTGGATATACGGCAGTTATTGCCTGACTAAAGCCGGGTAAATTGTCAGTTGAAAAGATCAGAACATCTTCTAAACCTCTATTTTTAAGATCATTTAACACCATTAACCAATATTTTGAACTCTCATTTTCACCAACATACATACCTAACACTTCTTTTAATCCGTCCATTGTATACGCTAAAACGATGTATACAGCCTTTTTAACCACAACACCATTGTCTCTTACGTTGTAGTGAATTGCGTCCATAAAAACAAATGGATAAACGCTCTCTAAAGGTCTTTGACGCCACTCTTCTATTGTTGGAAGTATTTTATTTGTTATCTTTGTAACTGTTGACTCTGATAGTCCAAATCCATAAATCTCTTGAATGTGAGCAGATATATCTCTTGTTGTCATACCTCTTCCATACATTGATATTATCTGATTTTCAATGCTCGATATGTCCTTCTCATACTTTTTAATTATTTGTGGTTCAAAGCTTCCGGTCCTATCTCTCGGTACTTGGATTTCAGCTTCACCAGCAGAGCCTTTTATTGTTTTTGTGCTATAACCATTTCTTGTATTAAGGCTAAGTGGCTTATCTCCGTATTCATAGTCTAAATGCTCGTCTAATTCAGCCATCAGCATTTCTTCTATCAGATCTGCTGTTAAATCTTTTAGTGCTGCTTGGATATCTTGTGTTGTTTCTGGTTTGTAAGATTCCAGTATTGCATTGATAAGTTTTGCATTTTTTCTTTCTGGTCTTTTTCTTGCCATAACAAAATCCTCCTATTAGTTAAGTTATATTGTACCTTAACCTGGAGGATTTTTCATACACAAACTATTTCACAGTCTCGAATTAATTGAAGAAATTACAGGACTTTCAAAAGAGAATATTTTAAAACTTAAGGAATAATCTCTTTTATTAAAAAAGATGCCGAAAACAATTGTCGGCATCTTTTTTCTGGTATTATTTTCTATTTCCGCCGCACATACTGTATATGGTGTTTTTTTAGTTGACAAACACCATATGTTGTAGTAACATGTATTTACATATAAATATTGTTGATATATGATGAAGGGGAAGCAGGTGTGAATCCTGCACAGAGCCGCTACGGTATGGAAGAACTTCTAAGTCCGATTACCTTAATCATATTATACACATTGAATTCCCGTGTCTGGAAAGAAATGTCGAATGTTCACGCAATCGCACTTTTTAGGGAATGTGCGATTTTTTATTTTCTTGTGAGACATACATGGAGGTATTGTTATGAGATTGGGCGGTTACATGAAGCTTACGCTTCAGGATTACCCCGGTAGTGTAGCGGCAATATGTTTTACAAATGCCTGTCAGCTGAGATGCCCTTATTGCCATAATGCGGAGCTTGTTCTATCAAATGTACAAAGAGATAATAAGGCCGAAGAAAAAACAAGCCATGAATTTCTTTATTATCTCGAGCAAAGAAGGTTTCAGTTGGACGGCGTGGTAATCAGCGGCGGGGAGCCTTTATTGCAGCATGATATACAGGACTTTCTGCATAAAATCAAAAGCTTGGGGCTGAAAATAAAATTGGACACGAACGGATTGCTGCCTGAAAAATTAGGGGAATTAATCAGTCATGGATTGGTGGATTATGTGGCCTTAGATTATAAAAACTGCAGGGAACATTTTGCTGAAACAGTCGGATTAAGTAATTTCGAAGATCAGAAAATTATAGACGACTGCTTAAATAACTGGAAAACAAGTCTTAATTGTCTGAGAAAAAACAAAATTCCTTATGAGCTGAGAACAACTGTTGTACGGGAATTACATCCCTTATATGCACTTATAGGGATGGCAGAATCTATCCGCATGAAAGCAGCCCGGCAGGAGCCTTGGTTTCTTCAATCATTTTTTAGAAAGGGACAACTGATGTATAATTATACGAATCAGGATATAACCCTTTCAGCCTATTCTATTGAAGAAATGGAAGAAATTAAGCAGGAACTTAAAAAAATAATTCCCTATATTCAGTTGAGGGGATAGAAAATAATTTAATATACGGAGGTCAATAATAATGAAATATCAGGTTGAAAAAAGGGACGGTCATTTGGTTTCCTTTGAAATAGGTAAAATCAGCCGTGCCATACAGCGTGCTTTCGAGTCACAATCAGTCAATTATGACAATACGGTCTTGGACTTGCTGGCACTGAGAACAACAGCAGAATTTGAATCAGAGGTTAATCAGGGTATTATAACAGTGGAACAAATTCAAGACGCAGTTGAAGTTGTGCTTATACAAGCGGGATACGCAAAGGTAGCAAGAGCCTATATTCTGTATCGTAAGCAGCATGAGAAAGCAAGAAATGCCCTGAACACATTGTTGGATTACCGCAAGGTTGTGGACGATTACGTTAAGAATGAGGATTGGCGTGTAAAAGAAAATTCTACGGTTACATATTCCGTGGGAGGATTAATATTATCCAATAGCGGAGCCATAACCGCTAATTATTGGCTTTCCGAAATATATGACCATGAGGTGGAAAATGCACACAGGAATGGGGATATGCATATACACGATTTGTCAATGCTTACAGGCTATTGTGCCGGTTGGTCCCTTCAGCAGCTTATTAGTCAAGGACTCGGTGGTATACGCGGAAAAACAACCTCTGCACCTGCCAAGCATCTTGCTACCTTATGCAACCAAATGGTTAATTTTTTAGGTATTATGCAAAATGAGTGGGCAGGTGCCCAGGCATTCAGCTCCTTTGATACGTACTTGGCACCCTTCGTAAGAATGGATGATTTAAATCAGGATCAAGTGCAAAAGTGTATTGAATCATTTATATTTGGAGTTAATACACCCAGCCGCTGGGGAACACAGGCTCCTTTTACGAATATTACCTTAGATTGGACCGTTCCTGAGGATTTAGCCGACAGACCTGCTATTGTGGGCGGTAAAATTATGGACTTTACATATGGGGAGTGCCAAAAGGAAATGGACATGATTAATAAGGCATTTCTCACCATCATGCTTGAAGGGGATTATGAAGGACGGGGATTTCAATACCCTATTCCAACTTACTCAATTACAAAAAACTTCAATTGGTCTGATACGGAGAATAACCGATTGCTGTTTGAAATGACTGCCAAGTATGGAACTCCATACTTTTCCAATTATGTTAACAGTAATATGGAGCCTTCCGATGTTCGGAGCATGTGCTGCCGTTTGCGCTTAGATTTACGGGAGCTTCGGAAAAAAGGAGGGGGGTTTTTCGGAAGCGGTGAAAGCACCGGCTCAGTGGGTGTAGTAACCATAAATTTACCTCGTATTGCTTACTTGTCGGCAACACCGGAGGAATTTTACCGGCGCTTGGATTACTTGATGGATATTGCAGCCAGATCCCTTAAGACAAAACGTGATGTAATCACCAAATTGCTTGATGCCGGTTTGTACCCTTATACAAAACGCTATCTGGGTACATTTGAAAATCATTTTTCTACAATTGGCCTGATTGGCATGAATGAAGCAGGATTGAATGCCCCCTGGCTCAAATCAGACCTTACCGATACGCATACCCTGCAGTTTGCCAAGGATGTTCTAAATCATATGCGAGAACGCTTATCCGATTATCAGGAGCAGTACGGCGATTTATATAATTTGGAGGCAACTCCCGCCGAATCGACGGCATACCGTTTAGCCAAGCATGACATCAAACAATATCCGAGTATTATAACAGCAGGAAAGAATGGAGAGGCACCTTATTACACAAACAGCACTCATCTGCCTGTAGGATATACCGAAGATATATTTCAGGCATTGGATATTCAGGATGAATTGCAGACCCTATATACCAGCGGAACGGTATTTCATGTATACATCGGCGAAAAGATGCCTGATTGGAGGTCTACGGCAGCACTGGTAAAAACAATCGCAAAATCTTACAGGCTACCCTACTATACCATAAGCCCTACATATTCTGTCTGCAAGGAGCACGGTTATCTGCCGGGGGAACAAGCAATCTGCCCGATTTGCAATAAAAATACAGAGGTATACAGCCGTATCACCGGATATTATCGTCCCGTAAGCAACTGGAACGACGGAAAAGCACAGGAGTTTAAGGATAGAAAAGAATATGCGGTTTCATTCTAATAATAAATGAAGAGGTATTATCATGAGCAAAAGAGAAAATTATATAAGCTGGGATGATTATTTCATGGGCTTGGCTCTCCTTTCTTCACTGAGAAGCAAGGACCCGTCTTCCCAGGTAGGAGCCTGTATAGTGGACAGTAAAACTAATCGAATTTTAAGTGTAGGATATAATGGTTTGCCGAAGCATTGCTCGGATGATGAATATCCCTGGATAAAGGAGGGCGAAGCATTGGAGACTAAGTATCCCTACGTGGTGCATGCCGAGCTGAATGCCATCCTGAATAATCGGGGAGTATCGCTTGAAGGCAGCAAGCTCTATACTACCCTCTTCCCCTGCAATGAATGTGCAAAAGCTATAATTCAGTCGGGAATCAAGGAAGTTGTTTATCTGAGTGATAAGCATCACGAAAGTTCTGAAGTAAAGGCATCCAAAAAGATGCTGACAAGCGCGGGGATTTCTTTTAATCAATTCATTGCGGATATAGACAAAATTGAATTGAAGTTCAGGGATAATTAAGAAATTCAGCCCCGCTGTCACAGGCAGGGCTGAACCTTATGCTGTAAGATTGCTTTTCGTTCAAATTTCAATGCGGATAACAGGATTTGAACCTGCACGGGTTGCCCCACACGGACCTGAACCGTGCGCGTCTGCCAATTCCGCCACATCCGCATATCACTGAATTATGGTATCACATAATTCATTTTTTAGCAATATTTTTTTGCTGTCTGTTTGAAACGTGTTTGAAACGATTTCTAAATATCATCAGATGTTCGTTTATCATACATGGTATCTTGGATCAAATTTATTATCCTCTTAGTGTTGCAATCAATGCATTGGGATTCAATAATAAATTAATTCCATCATCTATTGACTTAACAAGAATATCGGATTCCCTCAAAAGCTTAGAGCACATTCCTTCATTTTCAAGTACAGCTATCGAAAGAGCTGCGGCTTCAAACATTTTTATATCATTATAGCCGTTGCCGAAGCATACTGTATTGTCTTTTCCCAATTCTTTAACAATTTTCGCCTTATAGTCTGCTGCCTTGTCGTTTGGAAAGGTCCTTACGGTTAATTTAAGGTCGCGGCATTCCGCAGATGCAGAGCCGTAGGTGTCGGCAGTAAGAATATATACATTTGCCATATTTGATAAAATGGATAGCTTATCAAGAATGGATGGTATTATTTTACCATTTACCGCAATAGTTCCGTTGTAGTCAAATACTATATTTTCTATTGAATAATCGCATCTTCCCGGTACTTTTATATTTATCATGTACCATTCCTCCTAATTTTTCATGTACATTATATATTCTTTAGTTCGTGAGTCAACGGGAGAATCGAATATTTCATCAGTTTTTCCTATTTCTGCAATGACTCCATCTTCCATATAAATTACATAATCTGCAATACGTTTGGCTTGGGCCAAATTGTGAGTAACTATTATAATTGTATAATCCTTTTTTAGGTCTAA
>JGI24709J26583_10001516_pt1 | contig 19542 bp, 13 predicted proteins | sample BioPla2DNA1_FD_26583 | JGI IMG/M metagenome (IMG submission 26583) | reverse complement strand
CTGGAAATTTTCATCATATATTTCAGATATTTCGCCTCTCCAAATTTTTCCTAACTTCTGTTTTCCTACAACTCTGCACTTTGCTTTAATTTCTCTTAGTTGCATAGACACAATATCGCCTGATTTTGTCCAAAGCTCACGCATTACTATGCTGTCGTCTATAACACCAAGTAAAATATTTCTTCCATCCCCTATAACGTTTACTCTAGGGCATTCTAAATTATCTAGACATTTAATCTCAGTATCAAAATCATACCTTTTCCCTTCAAGGTCAATTGCACCTTTTACGTAACAAAACGAATTATTAGTCCTAAAAAACAGCACCCATTCCTCACCTGACATTTGAAGCGCAGGATGGGTAGGAGACAAAGCCTTAAAAGTATCGATATCTAAACAATGTACCCAGCTTAAAATATTAATGGACTCGTATATACTCATAACGCCATTTCTTCGTGATGCTATAAGATAATACTTATTCCCATCGTGAAACACCTTTGGATGCATCAACCCTCTCTTTGCAATAACTGGAACTGGGAATACCTCTACCTCGCCCCCTAAAGTCATTGAAACGAGTTTTATGTTGGATTTATTTGCTGTGGAATAGATTATATATATTTTTTTATTCTTAACCAGTACCGACCCAGCATCACATTCCTCATCAATACCAATTTCTATCTCACTTTCAAAGTTAATTAAATCTATGGATGTGGTATAAAAAATACCTTTTTGTTTTGCTTTACCATAAAAAAGATAGTATTTATCACTAATGAATGTTATCCCTATTGGACGAATACTTTTTTGTGAATATCTCATTACCTTGCTCCAAACCATTAATATAATGTTGCATATTATATCAAAATACACCCCATTATGTACTGCTATTAATATATAATATTATTTTAATTAGGTCAATGTGAAATCCGCATGAGGCATGCATACAATTAAAGCTTCCCCGAATATAATATACACTAAAAATATGAAAGCTGTTTGATATTTTTTGGTTTTCAGTTTTGGCATGCCATACCATCACAGTAAGCGTTCTATGGTTTTAAACAGGTAACTGGTGCCACATAAACACCATCTTTTCTTCTGTATGCAAATGGAGCATTAGCACATAAAACGAGCATGAATGCTGGTGCCTTCATTTTATCTGTATCGATTTTCGAAGCTAGATCTTTTAAATTATTTGCGCCTTCTTCAATCAATGTATCGCCACCTAATTTAATTTCAACCAAACCATAAGAACCATCTCTCAAGTGAATTACCGTATCACATTCCAATCCATTACTATCTCTGTACTGATAAATACTGCCATCTAAGTAATCAGCATATATTCTTAAATCACGCACACATAAATTCTCAAATATGAGCCCCATAGTGTTTAAATCGTTTAGTAAATCATTTGGTCCGAGCTGCAAAGCAGAAGTCGCAATGGATGGGTCAACAAAGTATCTAGCATCCGTTGTCCTAATTGCAATCTTTGACCTTAAATTGGGGTTCCATGCTGGTAATTCCTCAATAACGAAGATTTTTACCAATGCGTCTCTATATGAATAAAAAGTCGTGGGATCGAATGTACCTGGATAATTAGCTAATATATCTTGCCTAATTGTTTCTAATGAGGCACGACTTGCAACATTCCTTGCATAAGATCTCAAGAATCTTTTTGCCTTTTCTTTATCTCTTTTGACATAATCTACTCGGCTTATGTCACTAGAGACAACAGCTTCAAAATAGTCTATAGCCTGAAAAAGAGCCTGTTTTTCAGCAAGTCCCACTGATTTAGGCCATCCACCTCTACAAATTAAGAACGCTATTTCGTATAAATCTTTATCACTTTTTGCAGATATTTCTTTATTTGCAAATAAGTCTCTAATCGAAACTTGTCCGTTGGAATCATTAGACTCATATAANCTCATTGGTCTCATATAAAGNCTTGANATNCTACCAGTTCCAGTATGCATAAACTCATCTATTTTTGCAGGCACGGCTGANCCAGTTAAAATGAATTGTCCAAACTCATCTCTTTGATCCACTTCATATCTGACCGCATTCCATAAGTTAGGAGCGATTTGCCACTCATCTATTAGTCTAGGAGTCTCGCCTTCCAACAGTTGCTGCGGAGAAATTTCAGCCATTGATTGGTACTGTTTACTCATGTCTGGTTGGTCCATTGATATAAAACTATTTGCTATCTCTTTTGCACTAGTTGTTTTACCACACCATTTGGGGCCTTCCAATAGGACAGCGCCCTTAGCNTCTAATCTGTCTTTCAATAATTTATCTATAATCCTCGGTAAATACGTCTTCATAAGTCTCACCTCGTTTTTAATTCAAGAATATTGTATCATTTTCGTGGCATGATAGCAATGCTATTCCAGTATTTGAGGCTTTTTTATTCCAGTGTTTGAGGCATTTTCATTCCAGTGTTTGAGGCATTTTCATTCCAGTGTTTGAGGCATTTTCATTCCAGTGTTTGTAGCAGTTTGTAGCAGTCAAGTAAAGTAGACACGAAAAGTATTTTTTTATTAAATCTGTTTTTACAAGTAGACAAAAATGAGGTTTTTAGAGAATTTTCATTTTTATTTGTGGACATATTTAACTATTTTCGTGCAATTCCATTTTTATTTGTAGACACATTTAACTATTTTCGTCAAATTTCATTTTTATTTGTAAATCACTTTTAATACTGGAGAATATGTGTTAAGTGCATAAATATTGGCCTTAATTGTTTTACGGTTGCAAGATAATCTAGGTGCTAACTTGCCAATCTTCTCAATTATTTTCTCTTGTTTTAGAGGATTTCTTTCATCACTCTCATTTTTTAACACATCATAAATGTATAATATTAGAAGTTTTTTATCGCTCTCCTGTGGCATAAGTCTACCTCCTAGTTTTTACATTTTCATATTTTGAATAATTTTTGTAACAGTATTATATTATGCTGTTAAAAAATCGCTTAAATGAATTACTTCTATACCATCTATTACTCCCACATCTTTGTAATCATAAGTTACAATTATTCTTTTGTAATTGTCCTTAATTAATAATAAGTTCTCTGTTTCTCTCTTGCTTTTTAGAGGAAGGCTTAATGTTACTTGTACATATTTTGTTTCCTCATCTCTGAAGCATACAAAATCAATTTCGCGATTATCATATTTGCCTACAAAAACACTCCAGCCATCTTTAATTAGTTTTAGATAAACTATATTCTCGACCATTGAACCTAAGTTAGAATTCATTCTTCCCAGCATTACGTTCTTTAATCCAGTATCTACCACATAGTATTTGCCTAAAGTTTTAAGATGTTCCTTACCTCTGATATCATATCTAGTTGCTTTATAAAAAATGAAAGCATCTTCTAGCAACTGCAAATATTTATTTATACTGTCAGTATGTATTTGTACATTATTTGATTTAAAATAATTGCTAATTTTAGTGCTTGATACAGGGTTCCCAATATTATCTAGCAAATAGAGTGATAACTTTAGCAGTATATCGACTTGACCAACACCCCCTCTTGTCGCAACATCCTTTAACAAGATACTGTCATATATACCTCTTAGTACATCTTTTTTCATTTGTTCGTCTTTTACCAAGACTCCTGAAGGAAATCCTCCATATTTAATATATTGTTCGAGGTTTATATCATTATTATCAACACCATTAAACTCACTAATTTCATCTAACGAAAGAGGGTATATTTTTATCTCAACATATCTCCCTGATAAATATGTAGCGAGCTCCCCTGATAATAACTTGGCATTTGAACCAGTGATGTATATATCACAGTTAAAAGCAACTCTCAGACCATTTATGAGTTTTTGCCAATCCGTAACCAATCCAATTTCATCAAATAAAAAATATATCTTTTCATTTTCTTGAACTATATTTTTGATATATTGGTAAAGCTTTTTAGAATCTTGAAATTCAAATGTATCTGGATGTTCAAAATTTAAATATAAAACCTGTTTGTTTTCGCCGAGTAAATACTCATGTAACATCGATAGTAAAAATGACTTACCTGATCGCCTAACTCCCGTGATTACTTTTATAAACTCAGTGTCTAAATATTTTATAAGTTTTTCAAGATAGTGTTTTCTTATTTTCATATCTAATTACCTCACAAAACTATTATATACTTTTCCGAAATAAATAGCAAAACTTTTTAAAATCATCTTTTTTACGAATTAAATCGGAAAACTTTTTAAAATGTCATTTGTTAAATAATATTTAATAAAAACCATTTTCTCATATTGCAATAACATTGCTACACATATAATTTGTGTAATAAAATATTATTTGGAGTTACTGATAATGATAAAATTTTAGGATTAGATAATTTCAAAAAAGACTCTGAGTTTATCAGTGAGACTATTAAAACTCGAATAGATCCTATTCCTGACTTTGATATGGAAATTAAAGAATTTGATGAAGGAACAATTATTATCTTATCTATTTTCCAAGGAAGAAATACACCATATTACTTTATTGAAAGCGGATCTAGGACAGCATTTAAACGAGTTGGCAATCAAAGTGTCGTAACTACAAGCGTTGATTTGTTAAATCTTACACTAAAAGGTCAAAAACAATCCTACGACTCCTTGCTATCAGACAAACATATTGATAATGTGACTACTTTTAAAGAGTTGAAAATAGAATACAACAATAGAAGNGGCTCTCAATTTGAAGAAAAAGATTTAAACTCTTTTGGACTAGTTAGCGAAAATGGAACGCTAACTATAGCAGGTGCGCTATTTGCTGATGGATACCAAGTGTATCAATCTAGAGTTTTTTGCACTAGATGGAACGGGCTCACTAAAACACACGGGCTAATGGAAGCTTTAGATGACCAAGAATATGAAGGTAGTTTATTATATCTGTTGAAAGTATCCTTAGACTTTGTTAAGCGAAATAACAGAAAAATGTGGAAAAAAGGTCCCGTTTATCGTGTCGAATATCCCGATTATCCTGAGCGAGCAGTACAAGAAGCAATAGTAAATGCACTGGTTCATAGAGACTATACAATTATTGGCAGTGAAGTTCACATTGATATATACGACGATAGAATAGAAATTGTTTCACCTGGCGGAATATATGATGGAACATTTATTCAGTATAGAGACATTTTTAATATTTCATCCATACGTAGAAATCCCGTAATAGCTGATTTGTTTGCAAGGATGAATTTAATGGAAAGAAGAGGCTCAGGATTAAAGAAAATAATAGAGGCTTATGAGTTTGAAGAAAAATATAATGAAAAATTAATGCCAGAGTTTAGGTCTGCAGAATCAGCATTCTTTACTGTTTTGAAAAACCTAAATTATGAACAGATAAATGCCGGTCAAAGTGGCACTCAAAATGTCGGTCAAAATGTCGGTCAAAATGTCGGTCAAAAATTAACACCTAAACAAAGACGCAACAAAATAATTGAGTTTATAAACGAAAATGCATCTATCACTGCAAAACATTTAGCCAATATTTTTGACATAACTACAAGAACTGTAGAAAGAGACTTGGCAAAATTAACAGAAGATGGATTAATTAAATACATTGGTAGCTCTAAAGATGGTAAGTGGGTTGTAATAGACAAGAAATTATAACTAATAAAAACAAGAAACAAAGCAAAACTGAGCTTTGTTTTTCTTATTTACACTACACCTTTCTATGCATAGAAAGGTAAAATAAAAAATTTTTAATTATAATAACTCACAACTAAACTCTGCAGGAAGCCATGTCGAGGACTGGCTCACTTTAGTAGTGAAAAGTTTATTTATATCGCTTTGCCCTTTTGCTTGATGTTGTTTTAGTATTAATCTATTGTCTTGAGTTTTGCCTATTATTTCCATTTTGCCTATGATATGGCTCATAGCAAACCTGAAGCGTTTTGCAACACCTGATAGTTTTGCTCTAGTTTCATCAACAATATCAACTGCGCTAAGTAAAGGTACGGAAAACAAATCCTTAACACCTTTCACTGGACGACACTGGAAAAGATAATAAGGCGATATACCGTTTGCAGTAAGTCCATTAAATAAATCGACAAGTGTTTCCACGTTATCGTTTACACCTTTAAGTAAAACAGTTTGGTTAAGCACAGGCACTCCAGCAAACCTTAACATATCTGTTGCCATTAAAGATTCTTTTGTTAACTCACGCGGATGATTAAACTGAGTTACCAAGTAAATAGTTTTTCTTTTACTATACTTTTCGAATAAACTCATAAGTTCAGAATCTCCATAAATCCTTTGCGGAAAAACTACAGGAGTTCGACTTCCAAAACGTATAAATTTGATATGTGGAAGACTTGATAAACCTTCAAGATAGCGTTGAATCACCTTGTTACTATTTAAAAGGGAATCTCCGCCTGAAATTAATACATTATCTACTTCTGGATGCGTAGAAATATATTCTATCGCTTGATCTGTAAACTTAAGTACCTCATCTTCTGACTGCCCTACCATACGTTTCCGGAAACAATGTCTACAATACATTGCGCAAACATTAGTAGACAATACAAGTACGGTGTTTTCATATTTATGTTGCACTCCATCCGATACAGTGTTATCACCTTCCCCGCTAGTATCCTCACTCCCTCCTGATAACCCTTCTTGCAAAGATGCAACACACATCTTGTATATAGGATCTGAATAATCTTTATTCTCTATCAAGTTCAGATAATATCTAGGAATAGACATAGGATATTTGTCTATTAAGACTTTAAGTTCATCAAGCATACTGCTTTCTGCATAACCTTCTGCTATAAGATCTTCAGCTGATGTTATATTGTTTTTAAGTTCACTGCGCCAATCAATATCTTTTTTTAATGTCAAACCTTCACCTCTCTTTTTATCATTATTACATATTTAAAAAAATCTTGTCAAACAGCGTTTTTTGCATAGAAATGTTTACTTTTTATGTTATATCTGTATTGATTATAACCATTTAAGCATCTCTTGCCAAAACTTTTCTTTGTAAGGGGCAAAAAAACCGTCAACCTTGCCCTCTCTTCCGTTAGAAATATCGTGGAAATATAAAACGACTCCATACCGAATGGGCAAAAGAAAAATAGTCCCAATTAAAGAAATTGTACTGAATGCTATTAATACGCCATTATTTTCAACTGATCGTGTAGCAGAAAAAAGTGCCTCTGGTATTGACATTATAACTCCGTACACAAATACAATAATAAAGCTAAAGAAAACTTTGCCTTTTATTATATCTTTTGCCTTTTCTTTCATTTCTACTCTTTTCATAATGAACCTCATACTTCCCGCCACTATGTTGATACCATTATTATACAATAATAGTTCGTAGAAAAAATCTCCTTTTTGCATTATTACCAAAGAAGGAGATTCAACAAGGATTAAATGTAACTAAAACATAATAATCAATGATTAAGGTTTTGGGATCTTTTTTAGAGCTATTTCTTCACTTCAAACTTTAGCTTCTCGTAGGATGCATATCCAGTACTTTTCTACTCCAAAACTAAGTTAGTTGTTTAAGTTCATCGTATTCCACATCCTACTATATACGCCGTCTGGCTTTGAAAGTAAGGTTTTGTGGTTTCCTTCTTCTACGATTTCGCCCTCTTCTAAAACTAGTATCTTGTCTGCATTTTTTATNGTTGAAAGCCTGTGGGCAACAACTAGAGTTGTTCTTCCCTTACTNAGACTTGATATTGATGCTTGAATCTGCGCTTCTGTAACGTTATCTANTGCAGAGGTAGCTTCATCTAGAATTAAAACTCTAGGATTTTTAAGAAANGCTCTTGCTATAGAAATTCTTTGACGTTGTCCGCCTGAAAGTTGTACTCCCCTTTCTCCTACCCAAGTATCATATTTATCTTGAAGTGTCATTACAAAGTCATGAATACCTGCATTTTTAGCTGCTTCTATAATTTCTTCTTCGCTTGCATCTATTCTTCCAAATGCAATGTTTTCTTTTACTGTCCCATCAAAAATAAAAACATCTTGAGCTACAATCGCCATATGGTGCCTTAAAGACCTTCTGGTTATATCTGTTATATCTTTTCCATCTAGTAAAATTTTTCCACTATCTATTTCATAAAACCGCATTATTAAGTGACAAATTGTAGTTTTCCCGCCACCAGAGCCCCCTACTAAAGCAGTAGTTTTTCCCTTTTCGAGTTTGAAATTCAAGTTAGACAGCACGTCATCTTCTTTATATGCAAACGATACATCCTGAAATTCAATTTCGCCTTCAACATTTTTTATTTCTACGGCATCAGGACTATCAACCTCTGATTTTTTATCCATAACCTCGACAAACCTGACAAACCCAGTCATACCCGCCTGAAGTTGTTCGTAAATTGCAACCAGTAACTTAATGGGAGTAATGAGCACAGCAATGTATAAAATGAATGCTACAAACTCACCAGCGTCTATTAGACCTTTGTAAAAAAACAATCCCCCTGCTACTAACACTATTAAGTATAAAAAGTCACTTGCAAACCCTAAGACAGAATAAAATATTCCCATCATCTTGTATGCTTTTCCTCTTGATGTTTTATACTCCTCATTAACATGGTCAAATCGTTTTTCTGCATACTCCTCAACACCATATGCTTTGGTAACGCGTACCCCTGAAATTGTTGTCGCTACATCAGCATTAAGGGAGGCAGTTTTTTCTCGCATGTCCTTAAACGCAGCACTCATTTTCCTTCTTATCGCAGTCGCTATTACGGCTATGATTGGAAGAGAGGCAAAAACAATTAGAGTTAAAGGTACATTTACTGTCATCAGCATTACAAATGCACCTATTATTGTAATTATGGAAATCAAAAAGTCTTCTGGACCATGGTGCGCAAGCTCGCTTACCTCGAATAAGTCATTTACAATTCTAGACATAATTGAGCCTGTTTTTTCGTTGTCAAAATATGAGCATGGTAACTTTTGTAAATGCCTGAACATATCCTTTCTCATGTCTCCTTGCATTCTTACCCCAAGCACATGTCCCCAATAATCGACTATATAATTCAAAAATCCACGAATTACATAAATAACCGCCAAAACAACTGCCCAGATAATTATCATTTGAATGTTTTGATTAGGAACATAATCATTAATGATATTTTTTGTAATGGCTGGATAGAATAAATTTATACTCGCTATCAGCAATGCACAAACTATATCTAGCAAAAACAACCGCCAATGTGGCTTATAATAACTTGCAAATCTTTTTAACATGTGTTTATTCTTTTGTTTGTTTTTCATAAAGTCCTCGCTTATCTTCCTAACTATACTAACAAATAATCCTTTTTAACTAAACTAAATTAACGTACTTATTGATACTATTATGGCTTTACTTAACGGAATTCAGTTGCACTTAACATTAGACTTAACTTGCAGACTATTTGTAACTTAACTTTGCTTTGAGTGCGTTAAAACGTATGAGTCCGTTGTCATAGTAAGTGCAACAGTAAAACGCGTTAAAACATATGTGTTAGTTATCAAAGTAAGCGCAACAGTAGATAAGCCATCGAGCGTTAAAACGTATGTTAGCTATTACTTCTCAAATCTTGCTAGTATATATCCAATATGGTAAAATAACTGCATGTTACGCGAAGATTTTCCAAGACCTAAATTTATACGTCCGCGCTGGAAATCCTTGGATGGAAAGTGGCTTTTTTGTGCTGATCTAGATGAGAGTTTTGATGCCTCTTTATGTGACTATAATTCAACAACAAATATCCCAGATACGACTAAAAAACCCGATGATACAGCCGTTTTTAGCGATGCAGTAGCGTATAGCAGAGTTATTAAACTGACACAAGCTGAAACTGTGGGTACGACCACTCTTTGTATAAACTCTGTTATAGGTGATGTCAAAATCTATATAAATGGAAAACTTGCAGCACAACGAAAAGGTGTTGTTTCTAATATCTCTGTAAATGTTTCAGAGTTTGTAGTAACAGGGAAAAATCAAATAACACTACTTGTAATCAGAGACCCCCTGTTTGATCCTAACTTAATTAGAAACCCACGCATTACAGGAAGTGTTTGGCTTGAGTTTGCAGCAAAAGCATATTTTGAAAACATAGTTACAAGAGCATCTATCCCCAACTCATCTTTTTATATAAATGGTCACATAATTAACGTACAAGATGATATGAAAGTACACGTGGATGTAGTAACACCAGAAAATAAAAAACTTAACTTTGATTACGAAGGAAAAGAAACTTTAAGTATTCGCATACCAATACCTACCCCCGTAACTCTATGGAAAGTACTAGACGGAAAAATCTACTACATAACCGTTACTCTTAAAAACAATAAAGATGGTATTTGCGATACATTCCATACATATGCAGCATTTAGAGATTTAGCTATATCTAGCACAAACATACTCATTAATAACGAACCAGTATTTTTAAAGCACGTTACGGATAGATACTCTTCAAACACACATGACAACAATTTAGATGTGCTAAAGCAACATCTAGCTACCATAGTTGCACTTGGATTTAATGGAGTTAAAATAGATGGCTTTACACCATCACCTCAATACCTTTATCTTGCAGACAGACTAGGTTTAACTATTAATATGCCACTTATTCCAGATGGACTCTATTCGTATTCTGAAGACGCATCCAAGGTTATTCAAGCAAGAGTAACTAATCAAGTAATAAACACTTTGGGAACCCCATCGATAATTTTATGGCACTCATACTCCAACTTTAACCCGGGAACAGAGTTTACTTCACATCTAGTAAATATATGTAAACATATTGATCCAACTAGTTTGTTTATGACCTCGCCAGGAAATACTATGCCCAATTTAATCATGAATATGAACATTAGTTTTTCATCGAAAGAAGAAACTTTCAAAGAGGTAATACAACATCTAAATACAGCAGCAACAATAAATGCTCCTTTGTACTATGGTTCAATGTCCATTGGCGATTTAATCGGAGCGTACACAAGTAAACTGGCTGATGAGAAACAATTTATCGAAGCTTATGAATATTTGCTAGGACTACTTATGGCTAAAAACGCTGCTGGTTTTGCATATGTATCAATAGCTGATAACGATAAAACAAATGGCGGTATATTAAACTCAAACGGCGAGTTTAAATTGTCTAGAACTGCTATTGCTTCCATACAAGAAATTAACTCCATGCGTTCAATGGCAGAACTTACCCCCATACTAAATAAAATTAACTTAGAAAAAGAAAATCCCAAAGCTTAAGTATCGCTACTTGATTTTAAGATAAATATAAACCACTTTTAGAGGATAAAAATGATAAAAACAATTCCATTATTTGATAAAAACATAGGCAATGCCAGTCACTACAGAATCCCGGCTATGGTATCTCTTGGAAATAATAAAGTTGTAGCCTGTGCAGATGAAAGGTTTTTTGGTTGCGGAGATAATCCTAACCGCATTGATAAAGTGGTACGCATTAGCGATGATAATGGCGTTACTTGGGGAAAACAGATTACCGCTGTAGAAGAAATAGGAACATCTAAGATGACCTCATCTGCTGCAATTGATCCTACCCTACTATATGACAAAGATACTGACACTTTATTTCTCTTGTATTGCCACACCCCTGCTGGAGTAGGAATATTAAATTGTAGAAGAACAACAGGTTACGAAGATGGTTATAAAGTTATAAGAAACAAACGAACTAAATATCAACTACGTGGAGATAAACTGTTTTTAAAAGGTAAAGACACTGGTATTACAGTTGATGAAAAAGGCTNTGTAAGTACTGGAGGAAATATTTATGATNGATCTTCGGAATTTAAAGAAGANTCTACTTCTTTTTTAATGTTATGTACAAGTTCCGATCAAGGTGAAACGTGGTCAAAACCTATCTGTTTAAACGAACAAGTTAAAGGAGCAAGATGGGGATTTATCGGAGCATGCCCTGGGGTTGGCATAAAACTAAAAGAAGGAAAACATAAAGGAAGACTTATCTTCCCTATCTATTANGGACTTAGAACAGCCCCAATTAACATAACNTTTTCTTGCATATATAGCGATGATNAAGGTAAAACCTGGAAGNCAGGTAAAACCCCTCTAGTCAAGGGTAGAATAACTCCTAAAAATCCAGTATTTTTACTCCCTGCGCAGTGGCTTTCCGAAACACAAGTCGTAGAGTTAGGTCCTGATAATATTATGGCAATTATGCGTAACCATCACCCCAAAAAACGTGCTATGTATGCTCATAGTACAGACGGTGGAGAAACTTTTGGTTATACTGGCTTTTTAGAAGATATACCACAGCCAATATGTCAAATTAGTGCCATATCCTTTGATTATAACGGAAAGCGTTTAGTTGCCACTTTAAATGCTGCAAGTGAAAAGAAAAGAGAAAATGGAGTGCTGCGTATAAGCGACGATTTAGGAAAAACCTTCCCCTACTCTTTACAAATTAAAGAAGGAGAGTTTGTATATTCATCTATTGCCCTACTCGATGATGGATACATAGGAATAGCATATGAAGACAGTACTTTACATGAACAAATTTTGTTTACAAAAGTACACCCAAGTGAGGTATATCCACACTGATTTAAGAGTATTTTGAGTTTGTATAAACTTATGTCTAGCGAGCAAGTTTAAATGCTTGCTAGTTTTATAAAAAGATACTAAAATTCAAGCAGTTAATACAATTAAAATTTGTTTCAGGAGATTTAATATGAGCAACCCATTTGATGGAATTTACCCCGCACTACTTACCCCCATGGACCAAGATGAAAAAATACTAATTAAGGAAATCAAGAAGATGGTTAAACATCTTGAAAGTTTTGATTTTGCTGGCTTTTATGTTGGTGGTTCAACTGGCGAAGGTATGATTATGAGCTACGATGAAAGAAAACAAGTCTTTAAAGCAGTGGCAGAATCAACCGAGAATAATAACATTAAACTAATTGCACACATCGGAGCACCTTCTACAAAAGCAGCTATTGATATGGGGTTATATGCTAAATCACTAGGCTATCCAGTAATCTCCGCAGTTGCTCCATATTACTATGGGTTCAAAACAGAGGAAGTAAAAAACTACTACAAAACGATTGTCAATGCCGTTAATCTCCCATTTATCATATATAACTATCCAGGCGCATCAAACTTCACACTCGATACAAACGCAGTTAAAGAGCTTTTTGAAGACACTCGCTTCATAGGGATTAAACACACAACTTTAGACCTGTTTGCCCTAGAAAGATTTAGAAGAGCTTGCCCTAATATCTCCATATACAACGGATTTGACGAAGTACTACTTGCTGGACTTTCTATGGGAGCATCTGGAGGAATTGGATCAACTTACAACATTATGCCAAATACAATAATTGGGATTTACAACGCATTTAAAAAAGGTGACCTTGAAACTGCTAAATCACTACAAACTAAAGCTAATAAAGTAATTGATGCGCTAATTCAATGTGGCGTTATGAATTCAGAAAAATACCTACTCTCTAAGCATGGTATAAAAATGGGAAGCTGCAGGCATCCCTTCACCCCACTAACAAAGGATCAAAAAATATTCCTTGACACACTTGAACTATCCTAATCAACCAAAACCGATTGATTATAAGGAAACAATAAAGGAAGAGAAATAATGTCATCTCTTTCTTTTTTTACGCTATAAACAGTTTTTTTGCAAGATTAAGATTGACTATATTAGTTTGTAAATTAATTACTATTGTAATATAATTGTCTTAATATTAAGAGGTGCTGGATGGTTGAGATTGATAATATAAACCAATTTTTCGTAACTGGGCTTAGTGATGAAGAGGTTGCACTCAGAGTTGAACGTGGCCAGGTAAACGGCGATCAAAACATTAAGACAAAAAGCATTGGTGAAATTATCCGCACCCACGTGTTTACTTTTTTCAATTTTATATTCCTAATTTTTGCTTTAATAATTATAATTTTTAAACTCGGCTGGACTCAACTGGGGTTTATGGGACTAGTCATCGGTAACGCATTAATTGGATTTATTCAAGAACTTGCTGCGAAAAAAACAGTTGATAGACTATCCCTTCTTTCTCAAGCAAAAGTAGCAGCAATTAGAAACTCTCAAAAAACCGAAATTGCACTTCAGGATATAGTTATGGACGACTGTATTATACTTGAAACTGGAAACCAGGTTTGTTCAGATGCAATCGTCTTAAGTGGATATTTAGAAGTCGATGAATCGCAAATAACTGGCGAAAGCGAAACTATAGCAAAACATCCTGGAGATGAGGTATATTCTGGTAGTTATGTTGCTTCTGGAAAAGCCGTTACTAAAGTTATCAGAGTAGGTAAAGAAAATTATGCCACCCGCATATCAGTTGGTGCAAAGTATATAAAGCCAAATTCTAGCGTAATTATGAGAGATATCATGAGGTTCATAAAGTTTATGACACTAATAATTGTACCTCTTGGCATTATACTTTTTTGCACTAAACTACTCGTCCATGATGTAGGGTACATCACCGCTCTAAGAGACTCTGTTACACTACTTGTTGGCATGATTCCATCAGGACTTGTTGCCCTGACCACAGCTATTTTCTGCGTAGGTGTAGTTAAGATGGCTAGACATAAAGCTCTTGCTCAAGACCTATTTGCTACCGAAGCCCTAGCTAGAGTTGATGTTCTTTGCATAGACAAAACGGGTACAATTACTGAAGGCACAATGGAAGTAATTGAAGTAGCGTCTTTTTCTAAGTATTCAGTAGATGAAATTGACCAGCTAATTAAGGATATAGTTTCTGGAATTGGCGATAATAATACCACTGCTAATGCTTTAAAAGACTACACTGCGAACAAGTATAAATCACGTGACCCTATCTCATTTGTATCTTTTTCAAGCAAAAGAAAATGGAGTGCTGCCAACTTTGAAGAAGGTGGATATGTTATAGGCGCACCTGAGTTTGTTTTAACCAAAATCCCAGCTAGAGAGAAACAATTTGTAGATCAAAAAGCTTTAGAGGGATATAGAGTACTAGTGCTTGCCCGCACTAATTATCCTCTTATTAGCGGAGACACTATAGAATCTCCAGAGACTTTAGCATACATAGTTATAAGCGATAAGATTAGACCAGAAGCATATGAAACACTAGCTTTCTTTGCAGAGCAAGGTGTAAAGATTAAAGTTCTATCAGGCGATAATCCTCTTACAGTTAGAAGCGTTGCCAGACGTGCAGGTCTTGCTGACTCAAATAACTTTATAGATGCGTCTACTTTAAAAGATGAGGATATCCCTAATGTTATTGACCATTGTTCTATTTTTGGAAGGGTATCTCCCCACCAAAAACTATTATTTGTACGTGCTCTTAAGAATAAGGGCATGTTTGTAGGAATGACTGGAGACGGTGTTAATGACGTTCTAGCCCTAAAAGAAAGTGATTGTTCAGTTGCTATGGCGGCTGGTAGCGATGCTGCCAAAAATGTAGCCCAGATAGTGCTATTAGACAGCAACTTTGCTAGTATGCCCAAAATAGTTGCTGAAGGACGAAAGTCAGTAAATAACTTGGGCAGAACTGCTGCATTATACTTAGTTAAAACTTTCTTTAGTGTAATTTTAGCTCTTACCTTCTTAATGCTAGATACGCCTCTACCGTTTATCTTATCCCACCAAACACTTCTAGGTGCGCTTACAACGGGAACTCCATCGTTTTTGCTTGCTCTGGAGCGTAATACCGATCCGATAAACACTAACTTCTTAGACTCTGTAATTCAGCGAGCTCTACCAGGTTCGTTTGTGTTATTTATAGCGGTTCTTTATATGACAATGATTCAAATGTTTGCGCCTGGAATAGACACTATGTTTACCCAACTTCAATATCAGTCTGTGACTTTAATTGTTATGGCTTTTGTGTCCTTTATCTTCTTAGGAAATGTGTGCTTACCTATGAACATACGGCGTTTTATCATGATAGCTCTACTAATTGGTATTTTTGCATATAACTTCTTCTTACCACTTGCTCATAGAACAATTTTAATCACTTCTGACCTACCTATTGAAGGTCTGTATATAGCTTTACCTATTGCGCTAGCTACCGTACCACTTCTGACCTTTTTCAACTATTGCTTTATTGGGTTTGCTAGAAGACGGCATGCATCAAATGTCATAGATGCATTGATAGTACAAGCCAATGTTATAAGCGATTTTTATAAAGAGCAAAGGCAAAAATATCGTGCAAAAAGAAAGGCACGTGCTACCGAACGTAAAATTTTACGTAAACATACAAAAATCAACGAATAGTTTTTTTAATCTTACACATAAATAATGTGAACTCTTTTTTGATTTTACACCCTCCCTATAATTATGTTATTCTTAGACAGGAGTTTATATATTTTACTAATTATTAGTTAAAGTTAAGGGAGAATATGTTAAAAAATTTAGCCTCAAGTTTCAAAAATGCAGCTGTTTCAACTTTACCCATAAGTATAGTTGTTATCATCATCTCCCTATTTTTCCCCAAAACCATTTTAGGGACACATTATGGGTTATTTACAATTGGTTCTGTCCTTTTAATAGTAGGTCTTGCCATATTCAGTATGGGTATAGATATTGCATTAACACCGATAGGACGTGAAGTAGGCTCATATGTTTCTAAATCAAAAAAAATATGGTTGGTATTTTTAGTTCCACTTACTCTTGGATTCATCATAACGCTAGCAGAACCAGGAGTTCAGGTTTTAACTAGTTTTATGACTGACACTAAGTCAACACAGTTTATAATAACTGTATTTGTTTCTTTAGGGTTTGGACTATTTCTAATGATTTCTATACTTAGAATCTTTTTCAAGTGGCAACTACGATATGTATTTCTGGCAATATACGGCATTATTTTCATTATGGCTGGAGTTATGGAATTTATAACACCTGAGTTTGTAACGGTTGCTCTAGACAGTGGTGGCGTATCGACAGGAGCCGTAACTGTGCCGTTCTTAATGGCCTTCACCGTAGGCATTGCAACTGTTGCACATGGAAGAAAAGACTCCGAAGGAGATGAAAACTTTGGATCCGTTGCACTTTGTACAGTAGGACCATTTTTTGCGATGCTGATTGTTGGATTTACCGGTAAACTTGGGCTCGTAAGCCCCTCCGCACCGCTCGATGCTATACAAACATTTGCAGATATTATGAAAGCATTTGGTTTGGGATTTTTAACAAACCTTAGAGATGTTGCACTTAGTATAGCACCAGTAGCAGCCATATTTGTTATTTTCCAAGTATTTGCAATTAAATTAAAAAAGACCCAAGTCATACGTATAGTTGTTGGACTTATATATTCATATGTAGGATTAACTTTGTTTTTAACCGGTGTCAACGTAGGCTTTGCACCAGTAGGTTTCCTTCTTGGATATGCGCTTGCATCATCTAGTATCAAATGGATATTAGTGCCTGTCGGCGGGCTCGTAGGTGCTTTGATCGTTTTAGCTGAGCCTTCTGTTCATGCCTTAACCAAACAAGTTAACGAGATGACCAGTGGTGCTCTATCTAGAAAAAGCATGCTAATTTTACTTTGTATTGGCGTGGGGTTTGCTATCGCAGTATCGTTTTTAAGAGTACTAACTGGCATTAGGATATGGTGGGTTTTATTACCTATATACGGTATCTGTTTTATTCTTATGTTCTTCGCACCTAAAATTTTTACGGGCATAGCATTTGATAGCGGTGGCGTTGCTAGCGGACCAATGACTGTTACTTTTGCACTGCCTTTTGTTATAGGAGCATGTACCGCAACAGGTGGCAATGTTTTCACAGACGCATTTGGCGTAGTAGGTTCAGTTGCTATGATGCCAATTATAGTTATTATGATTTCAGGCGTTATCTTCAAAGTTAAATTACGTAAAGCTAAAGAAACTTCCAAACTCGAACAGGTGCTTGCAGAAACCCAAGCAGATGTTATTGTAGACTTTGATGATACCGAAGTTACAAGGATTAAGGATGCAGAAGTATTAGAATTGGAATCCCAAACTGAAGATAATATGATTATAGACTTCTTTAATGATGAAGAGGAAGATACCGAACATAAGTCTAAGTTTGACCACCCTGTTGATTTTATCTTTGATGATGAAGATTCTGAAATAAACGATGGTGATAAAAAAGAATAAAATATTTGCTGTTGCATACACAAACTAATTAACAGATAATATAGTCAAGGAGACGAGACATGAAAATAGAAGATCAAAGATATAAACCTCTTAAGTTTCTTGTTTCTATAGTCGATATGGAAAAAGGTGAAGACATTGCCTCCATGCTTAATAGTCATGGTTATGATATTCATTATATTTCCATAGCTCAGGGCACTGCCCCAACTGTNATTAGNTCTTATTGGGGTTTTGCTGACACTGAAAAAAGCATCCTTTGGGGAATCATCCCTGGAGATGCTGATGATTACATACTTGGTCTTTTAGCAGAAGAACTTAATTTATCTAAAGCGAATACAGGAGTAGCTTTTACGATGCCTATTAGGAGCTTTACAGAACCTGCATTACTAAAATATATTTTAGAAAGCGGAGATATGAAAGAAGGCACAAACAATGAAGGAGAAGAAGAAATGGAAGAAAAAGAAATTGTTACTTATTCCCTACTAATGGCGATAGTTAAAAAGGGTTTTGCTGACGATGTCATGGATGCTGCCCGTGAAGCAGGTGCTAGAGGAGGTACCATCTTTAGAGCTAGAGGTACAGGCGATCATGAGACAGCATCTTTTTTAGGCGTTACAATTGAACCAGAAAAAGATGTTATTATCATCTTAGCAAAGCGTGGAAGTAGAACAGCTATAATGCGCTCAATCTATGAAAAAGCAGGTCTTCACACCGAAGGCAATGGGCTTGTTTTTGCTTTACCTGTAGAAAGGGTTGTAGGTTCTTTCAACCTAAACAAAGACATTATCAAAGAAGCTGAAGAAAGCGGAAACTCAAAATAGTACTAACATATATTTATAAAAATCAAGGGGCTGTATTTTTTTCGTACAGCCCCTCTTCTTTTGTTTTAATTAGTTATACAGTTTATTTAAATTCTTTTGCAAATTTATATAACTCTGTAAAGATAACACCTATTCCATATGCACCTGCATCTGGGAATCCAATGCTTCTCTCACCGACGGTTCCTGCTCTGCCTAAGTTTGCTTTAAACTCTTTAGTTTTTTCAGCTCCGTCAACCGCTGCTTTTGCGGCCTTTTCCATAGCCTTTAACATCTTGTCGCCTTTTTTAGCAGATTCTGTCATGCTGTCTGCCGCTGGCACTAGCGCATCGATCAAGGTCTTATCGCCTACTACAGCTCCTCTACCAAAGGATCTTTCGCCTGTTTCCTGAATGCCTTTTGCTGCAGCTTGCATAATTTCGGCTATTTCCTTTACTCCAACTTCCTCGACATTTCCTGCAGCTTTTCCTGCATACCTAAATGCGCTTCCCCATAGTGGGCCAGAAGCTCCACCGCAGTATTCCATTATAATTTCCGAAGAACTTACTAGAAACTCTCCGATATTTCCCTTTTTACGAGTTGCCCAATCTTTCTTTAATTGCTTAAAGCCTTTTGCAATACTCATTCCAAAGTCACCATCTCCATT
>JGI24709J26583_10001515_pt1 | contig 19543 bp, 16 predicted proteins | sample BioPla2DNA1_FD_26583 | JGI IMG/M metagenome (IMG submission 26583) | reverse complement strand
TTTTTAGTTCCTTCTCCTCTGCTTGATAGTTCATCAAGGTATTAAAGATCTTAGTGTCCCACTTATTAATAATTAGCTCTGGTATAAGGTCTTGCTTTTCCTTCATCAGGCTATTTATTTCTTCTATAAGCAGATTAAACTTCTTATATCTTTCTACCCCTTCCCTGTCTTCCTTTTCTGCATTGCTAATCTCTAATAATATGGCTAGCTCAGGGATTATATTTATAAGCTCCCTATAATGACTCCTGTCATTAGAATTATCGTAAGCATAGCCCAATACCTTCTCTTGATCATCTGTCATATGGGATAGCTTAATCTTTAAGCTTATAAAGCCCTCATAGTTTTTCAAGGCAGAAGATGCGTCCTGCAAATATTCATTTAATGGACTTTTGCTGTATATTAATTTTAATAAATTAAGCCCTTNTTCATCCTTTAAGGCCTTCATTAAGAAGCTCATTTTATTTGTGAAAGCATATATTTCCTTAGCTACTGATATCAGCTCTCCCTTTATGGCTTCTCCTCTTTTATTAAACTCTTCACTATTTGCTTCTTCCNGCTTCTTGTTTTTGCCATAGTTTACCCAGTATACAGGATTCCACCATCGTCCATCATTTAATTTTTCCAAGAGCTCCTTGTTTTCTTCCTTGTTTATTTTAGCTGCTAAATTTATAATACTATCTTCATTTACTCCCTTAGGGCTTTCTATGTACAATTGTAATAGGCTGTTATTGCGAGAGTTGTCAGCCAGAGGAAGTTTTATTTCTACCCCTTCCTGTAACTCGTCTTCAATCTTATCTAAAAGCTCCTGGATATCAATGCTATCTAAATTATCCTTCAATTTTACTATAAGTTTATTCTTATCAATGGTTTTCCTAAAATCATAGTAGCTATCTGCAATCTCATTAGCTGTGTCCTTTACAACACTAACTAGGCTATCATAGGTCATGCCTTGGCAGGGGTCTTTTTCCCTAAAGACTCTAAAGTCCTGGTAGCCTGGATCCTCCCTAGAACTTATCTTTTTAGACCTGGCATACATCTGCTGCAAACTCAGGCCAAAAGGTCTTTTCTTTTGTAGCACCTGGGCTAGGGTTTCAAGCTCAGCAATGTCCCTGTCTATTTTCCTAGACTTGTCCTTTTCTGCATCATGGACAATTACTACCTTTGAATTAAGCTGGGAAATCCTATTGTAGATAACATCTAAAGCCGCTCTCTTCTGGGATACCATAAGGATCTTTTTCCCCTTACAGAGTCCGTCAGAAATGATATTAGCTATAGTCTAAGGAGGTCATAAAATAGAAATCTTCTTCCCTAATTTCCTCCTGACCTTCACTTGCTTGCACTTTCGTACTATTACCTTCATTGGCATTTATTAAAAGTCTATCTAAAAGCCTATTGGCTCCATTCCCTGCTCTAGGGCCAAATAGTCATTGTATATAGAGTTATTAGCAATATGAAACCTGCCCAGTACTAAATAATTCTGGACTACCAATTCACCAAGAGCATATTCAGAACCTGCATCCTTACCGACATGTTCCTTGAACCTTTCAACTAGGTCACNTGCCTTTCCCTTGATGACTATGCCTGCATCTTTTATATACTTTAAAAGACTTTCCTGGTCCTGTATATTTACCTCACTTAAATCATAAAATTCTGTAATCAAGTCCTGCTGTATACTAGTATTGTTATACTTTTCAAAGGCCATTAGAAAAACCTTGTTAATTAGTATATACTGTTCTTCTATATTATCTATAAGCCAGGTATCCTTCTCCTTAATCAACTTTACTGGAAAGAGAAGTAGAGGAGCCTTTACAAAGGTACCATCTTGAAATCGGCCTTCCACATAAGGATAGCCTACATACAATTCATACCTACCTGTTTCCTTTTCTATAGCATTTATTTCCCTATACAGGTAGCTTCATTGACTAAATACTTTAGGAATCTCCTCTGCTTGCTTTTTAACTTTTACAAGATTCTCCTCAAATTCCTTGTCAAGATTTGCTTTTATCTCTGTTTTTTTGCTTTCTAGTTCTTCCTTACTGAGCATCATTTCAAGATAAGGGTTNAATTCTCTCCAAAACTTGCTCTCAAGCTCTTTCTTATATTTACTTACAAGCTCCTCCTCATACTTAACTTGACTAGGCAGCAATCTGAGCTTATCAAGACTTCTACTTGTTAAAAAGTCCACTACTTTCTTATCTATATTCTTTTCAAATTTATTTAGTGTAAATAAATCAAAGGAGTTCTTTTTATATATTTTTCTCATTACTAAACTTCTGTTTCTGCTACTAATATTAATAAGTCTAGCCTTATATTTGTTTAATATTTCATTCATTCCCTCACCACCTTATTTTTCTTCTTGTTCTCTATATTCTGCTAAAAGCAAATCTACCATCCTACCATAACTTTGCACCCCATCCTTTTGACCATTAGATTTTAAATAACTATTATTTATATTATTCGCAATTTCCTCTACTTTTCCTTCATATTGGGACCAAAATTCCATATTATCTATTAAATCTCTTTTCATACCTGGAGAATAGCTGGCAATAAGCTCCTTATAACCTTCATAATCCACATCAGCTAAAGCGTTCATAGAATATATTAAGGCTAGCATTACCCCTGAATACTTAAATTGTGGATCCTCATTGGCACTACAGGCCAAATAGGCAATGTAATTAGCCTCATCCTCCCTGGCAAAACCCCTTTGATGGGCCATTTCATGGGTAGCGGTGGCAGGTAGCATAAAATCTCTTATATTAACATTTACATTAGCCTCTCCTGTATAAGGAATATATATGCCAGTAATGCCTGTATAGCACATAGGCTTAGACAGGAGTATTTTTTTAGGCTTGCCATACTTTCCAGCAAGTTCTGGATAGTCCGCTGACAAATTCAAATACCCCTGGGAGGCCTTAGAAAAAACCTCCTTGTAACCTCCTTCAATGGTCATTACCCCTTTGNAATCCTCCTTCACATCCTCTCTTAAGATCTTAGCCCTTTCAATAAGATTTTCACAAAGCTTATATAACTCCTCATTGGAAGACTCTTCTACCTTTAAGTCAGATATTTCTTCAAAGGATAACCTGTTGTAATTAAAGCCCCATAAGACCATAAACAATATATAAAGAGCTGACAGATAGACCCCTAAATTAAGAAGCCTAGATAAGAAACTTGTCTTTTTTATGTTTACAATAACTTTAGCTACAAGATAAATTAAGATGATAACAAGGCCAGGCAAGAGGATTTCTGCTAGAGAAAATNGAAACATCCCTGTTATAAGGCTTAAGAACTGTCTTACCGGCCTATTTACTCCGGCAGAATAATATCTTTCAATAAAATCAGGAAAACTCTTACTTATCAGATTTATAATCATAATTAAGGGGACCATCCCAATAACTACAAGCTTCCCTACAGCTTTTTTCTTCATTTTCATAATCTCCACTCCCAACATCTTACTAACTTTAATTATAAAATAAAATATAAGACCTATAAGTATAATTATATTACAATTTACTTAATAAATATTCTAAAGCTTGTATAAAAATAAGTAATATTATGCTATTATTTTATTAATAGCCNGTAATTATGATGTTTTTCAACATTTTTCTACCTAAAATTAAATTTAAAATGAGGTACTACAATGATAGCTTATATTATTAGTCTATTTAACTACTCCCAAGAAAATAGGTTTTTTATCTATCTTTGCTTAGGTTTATTGATATCATCAATGCTTTTTATAGCCATACTTTTATTTTACATACGAAAAATTAAAAATATGAAGAAGGAACTGGAGTCCAATCATGAAGAACTTACTGAGCTATATGAAGAATTAGCTAAAAATGATGACGAGCTCCGAGTTCAATACGACGAACTATCCTCAACTCAAAACTTTTTGACCAGTNCAGAAGAACGTTACCGTTTAGTGCTGGAATCTACTAACGATGCCATTTGGGATGTAGACGTCAAGACTTATACCGTTTTTTTCTCTGATAAATGGTACGAGCTCTTAGGTTATAAAGAGGAAGATTTTAATGGTTATCTTATTACATGGAGAAAATACGCCCATCCAGATGACTTGCCCAAAATAGTCAAGATCCTTCGTGATAATATATCAGGCAAAACATCTTTTCTTAAATGTGAATTTAGAATAAAAACTGCCCAAGGTGATTATAAGTGGATTAGAACTAGAGGGAAAACCTTATTCAATTCTCAAGGAGAAGCCTATAGAATTATTGGTTCCCATATGGATATAACAGAATTAAAANATTATGAAGCTGAACTAGAGTATATAGCTTATCACGACTCCTTAACAGGCCTCTATAATCGATTGTATATGTATGAAACTATAGGAACACGATTAAAGAAGATAGAGGAAAATACTAGCAGAAAGATAGTAGATGCCATGTTATTTATGGACATAGATAACCTTAAATTTATCAACGATACCTTAGGCCATTCTTTTGGCGATAAGTTTATATTAGAGATAGCCATGAGATTACTGTCCTTGACCAATAATAATTGTGAGTTGTTTAGGCTTAACGGTGACGAATTCATATTTTATATAAAAAATGTTAGCGGAAAAGAAGAAATAGAATCCTTTGCAAGTAAGGTAATCGATTGNTTTAATCAAACCCTATCTATAGATGGACATGTAATAAGTGCTTCTGTTAGCATAGGAATATCCCTATATCCAATTGACGGAAAAGATGTAGACACCTTATTACGGTTTGCAGATATGGCCATGTATAAGGTTAAGCAAAAAGGAAAAAACGGATATTGCTTCTTTAATACATTAATTAAAGAAGAGATTCAAGCTAGAGTTAATATAGAAAGACNTTTAAAGAAGGCTTTAGACAACGATGAGTTTATACTTCACTATCAGCCTCAAATTGATGTAGAAACAAAAAATATTATAGGTTTCGAANCTTTGGTTAGATGGCTTAGTCCTGATATGGGCCTAGTTCCACCTTTAAAATTCATTCATATCGCCGAAGAGACCGGCTTTATAGTTCCATTAGGGGAATGGATACTAAGGACCTCCTGCCAATTTTGCAAAAATATTAATAGAGAAAGAAATACAAATTATAAGATTTCCGTTAATATATCTGTAATGCAACTTTTGCAAGACAACTTTAATGATATGGTGGAAAGGGCATTAAAGGATACAGGTTTGTCAGCAAATTTATTAGAGCTAGAAATAACAGAGTCTATCATTATGGAGTCTCCTGAATTAATTGTAGGAAAGCTAAAGCAACTCCGTCAAAAAGGAATTAGCGTAGCTCTTGATGATTTTGGCACAGGTTATTCTTCCTTAGCTTATTTAAAAAACATACCTATAACTACATTAAAAATTGACAAGCTATTTATAGATGATATATCCTCTGATGATTCTAATACAACACTGACAGATTCAATTATAAGCCTAGGCCATAAAATAGGTCTTACCATAGTAGCAGAAGGTGTTGAAACAACGGATCAGCTTAAATACTTAGAAAACAATAAGTGCGATATGATACAGGGTTACCTATTTTCAAAGCCTTTACCGCCTGAGGATATCAGTAAGTTATTAAATTAACCCTATGAATAATTTAACATTCAGATTGTAACATAATCACCTCATTAATAAGGAAACCTATTAGTGAGGTGATTATATTATGAAAAAATTAATTTCTAGTATCTTTTTAACTTTATTTGCTACACTTACACCCTTGAACCTTGCAGATGCTGTTACCTTTAAGGAAAATCCTGAAAATGAATTTACCTCCCAGTTAAAAGAAAAAAGAGTCCTTATTAACGAAAAAGTTAAAGACAATAAAACCATTCAAACGTCCATTAATAAGAAATCAAAGGAAGCATCAGATCTCTATATGCTAGTATTTAGCGGTCCTATCCCTCCTTCCGATGAAGACCGTAAAAAGGTTGAAATGATGGAAATGGATTTAGGCACCATAGCGGAACAAATAGCCCTTACGGAAAAAGCTATTGCCCGAAGGGTAAAAGCTGTTAACCTTTCTTTGAAAAACCAAGACTACAATCAAGCTCTTTCCGGTTATGATANCATAGTTGACCTTATGGGCAAACAGCACTCAAATCTTAAGAAACAAGAGGAAACCTTAACAAAGTATATAAATTTTCTTCAATCTCTAAGACACAAATGATAGAACAGAGAACAGAGACCAGGTAACAGATTTCAGATTAGCACATCAGATATCTGTTACCTGTTACCTGATACCTGTTATCTGTTTCCCCTTGCCTCTTTCAAGCTCCTCTGCTATACTTTTTTGTAGCAAGATACTTGGTAAAAGGAGGTAAAGAAGAGTTATATGAGAAAGAAGATTACATATTGCTTAGGTAGCCTTGTATTAATCTTTAGTCTTTTACTTTCTGCTTGCGCCCCGCCGCAAAAACAAGAAAGTAAAACAAAAACTGAGGAAGATAAGTTAGCAAAGATTATTAAGGAGAAGGAAAACACTCCAGCTCCAAAGGAGGACTTAGACCTTTCAGGTAAAAAGCCTATGGTTACCATAGAAATGGAGGACGGCTCAGTTATTAAGGCAGAGCTGTATCCTGATATAGCTCCAAAAACCGTTTCAAACTTTGTTTACTTGGCTCAAAGAGGCTTTTATGATGGCCTAATATTTCATAGGGTTATTCCTAATTTTATGATACAAGGAGGAGATCCTACTGGTACTGGCAGAAGTGGCCCTAGCTATTCAATCCAAGGAGAATTTTCAAGCAACGGTTTTCAGAACGATTTAAAGCATACAAGAGGGGTTCTATCTATGGCAAGAACTAACGACCCTAATTCTGCTGGTTCTCAATTTTTTATTATGGTAGCAGACGCTGAGCACCTCGATGGACAGTACGCAGCTTTTGGTAAGGTAACGGAAGGTATGGAAGTAGTAGATAAGATAGTTAGTGTTAAACGTAATTCCTCTGATAAGCCTTTGGAAGATCAAAGGATGAAGAAGGTTACTGTAGATTTATCCTCAGTTGACAATTAAAATGAGCCCAGTTTACCAAAATAAACTGGGCTCATTTTTAATTGCTAAATAGCTTCTAAGGCTACTTCAATCATATCTGTAAAGGTCTTTTGTCTTTCTTCTGCAGTGGTTACTTCCCCTGTTACAAGATGATCACTTACAGTCAATATGGCAAGGCCATTTACACCGTATTTAGCTGCTAAAGTATATAGGGCTGCTGCTTCCATTTCTACTGCCATAATTCCATACTTAGCCCAAAGCTTCCAGCTGTCTGGGTCATCATCATAAAAAGTATCAGAACTTAATACGCTACCTACCTTTGTATTAAGGCCCTTTGCTACACTTGCATCGTAGGCTTTTTTAAGGAGTTCAAAGTTGGCTGTAGGAGCAAAGTCCATGCCATTGAATCTAAGCTTATTTACAGCAGAATCTGTACAAGCAGACATGGCTATAATAACATCTCTAACCTTAACAGATTCTTGATAGGAACCACAGGTACCTACCCTTATTAAATTTTTTACCCCGTAAAATTGGATCAATTCATTAGCATAAATTGATATAGAAGGTATTCCCATACCTGTTCCCTGTACAGATACTCTCTTTCCCTTGTAGGTACCAGTATAACCGTACATACCTCTTATTTCATTGTAACACTCTGGATTTTCCAAAAAGGTTTCTGCAATAAACTTTGCTCTTAGTGGATCCCCCGGTAATAATATGCTCTCTGCTATTTGCCCTTCTTTTGCACCTATATGCACACTCATTTTAAAAAACCTCCTTATTTTTTATATAATCTTTACTTTACAATTTCCTTAAAAAAGCTTTCACCATTTTCAACCTTTTCTGTTGCAAAGATTTCTGCTACAGTCTGACCAATGTCTGCAAAGCTAGTTCTTGTTCCTAAATTCACATTCTCTTTTAAATTCTTACCGTAAGCTAAGAAGGGAACATATTCTCTTGTATGGTCTGTTCCTGGAGTAGTTGGGTCGCAGCCATGGTCTGCTGTAATAAACAAGATATCACTATCTTTCATGGCATTAATTATCTTTGGCAATCTAGCATCAAAATCTTCCAGACCCTTTCCNTAGGCCTTATAATCATTACGATGGCCCCATTTCATATCAAAATCCACTAAATTTGTGAATATCAATCCCTTTTTATTTTCCTTCATATAATCTAAGGTTTTATTCACTCCATCCATATTGTCTTTAGTGTGAACTGCCTCTGTAATTCCCTGGCCAGAGAAAATATCTTCAATTTTTCCTACTGCCATCACATTGTAACCGGACTTTTTCAACTTATCCAATATGGTATCGTGAGGTGGTAGTAAGGAAAAATCCCTTCTGTTTGCTGTTCTTGTAAATGACCCTGCCTTTCCTGTAAAAGGTCTTGCAATAACCCTGGCTACAGCATGTTCTTCCACTAAAATATCTCTAGCTGCCCTACACATATTATATAGTTCTTCCAAAGGGACTATATCCTCATGAGCTGCAATTTGAAAAACACTGTCTCCTGATGTATATACTATAACTTTACCGGTTTTGATATGCTCTTCTCCCAATTCTTCTAATATCACTGTACCAGAAGCAGGCTTATTGCCTATGACCTTCCTACCTGTAGCCTTTTCAAAGGNCTCAATTATTTCCTTTGGAAAGCCCTCAGGATAAGTTGGAAAAGGCTCCCTTGATACAATGCCTCCCATTTCCCAGTGACCAGTTGTAGTATCTTTCCCTTTAGAAGCCTCTGCAAGTCTTGCAAAGCAGCCCTTAGGGGCAACTACCCTCTTTATGCCCTCCATGCCGTCTATATTACCTAAGCCCAAGGCTTCCATGTTAGGTAACTTTAGTCCACCTACAGCCTTAGACACATTACCTATAGTATTAACCCCTACATCGCCAAAGTCCGCTGAGTCTGGCATAGCACCCATACCAACACTATCTAGCACTATCCATATAACTCTATCTATATTACTACTAACCAAAAAAACACCTCCCTATAATATAATAGAAATTTATTGCCCCTTGATTTTATCCTTNCTTGTTTGCTCCTATCTGACAATCTCATAGACCAAAGGAATATCTTCACCCTTTTTCTCTTTTATTTCATAGTTATTTAGAATATCCTTAATAGCTTTTTCTATACGAACCTCATCATTGGCATGAATAACAGCTATAGTTTCGCCTACTTCCACCTTATCACCACGTTTTTTATTAAGGACAAGGCCCACAGCTAGATCTATCACATCTTCCTTAGTTGCTCTACCTGCACCTAGCTCCATAGCAGTAAGGCCTATTTTTTGAGCATCTATTTTTGTAACATAGCCTTGTCTGTCACTTTTAACTTCAACTACATATTTTGCCTTTGCTAGCAAGTCAGGATTATCTATCTCTTCTCCGCTGCCACCCTGTGCTACAATAAGTTCTCTCATCTTTTTAATAGCAGAACCATCTTCTATAGTTTTTAGGAGCATCTTTCTTGCTTCATCCTCATAACTAGCCTTCCTAGCCAAGAGAACCATTTGACTACCTAAGGTTAAACATAGGTCTAGTAAATCCTTAGGTCCCTTTCCCCGAAGAGTATTTAAGGCTTCTTTAATTTCCAAAGCATTTCCTATAGCCAAGCCCAAAGGCTGATCCATATCAGATATTACAGCTACAGTTTCCCTGCCTACGCTTTTCCCTATGCTAACCATAGCCTCTGCTAATTTTTTAGCCTCATTATAGGTTTTCATAAAGGCTCCCTCGCCAACTTTCACGTCTAGCACTATAGCGTCCGCTCCTGCAGCAATCTTTTTNCTCATGATGCTGGAGGATATAAGAGAAATATTGTCAACAGTACCGGTAACATCTCTTAAAGCATATAGCTTTTTATCTGCCGGTGCTAATTCTGCAGTCTGGCCCATAATGGCAAGTTTTATCCTGTTTACATTCTTTATAAAGAGTTCTTCGCTTATTTCTACTGAAAAGCCAGTGAAAGACTCTAATTTATCGATAGTTCCTCCAGTGTGTCCTAGGCCCCTTCCAGACATTTTAGCTACTGGAATCCCTAAGGCTGCTACCATGGGGGTTAAGATCATGGTTGTAGTATCTCCTACTCCCCCTGTGCTATGCTTATCTACCTTTATGCCCTCTATACCCTTAAGATCTAACCTATCTCCAGAATTAACCATAGCCATGGTAAGGTCTGCTGTTTCCCTCATATTCATTTTTTGAAAGTAAATGGCCATCATAAGGGCAGACACCTGGTAATCTGGTATTTTTCCCTTAGTATAATTCTCTATAAAATAATTTATTTCCTCTGTGCTAAGCTCNCCACCATTTCTCTTTTTAATTATTAGATCATACATCCTCATAAAACAAATAACTCCTTTATTAAATATTACTAAGAGTCTTCTAGCCTTCTTCCTTTTCAGCTTTAACTACAGCTATTCCAGCACTCATACCTAGCCTGTTTGCCCCTGCCTCTATCATTGCCTTTGCACTTTTATAGTCTCTTATTCCACCGGAGGCTTTAACTCCCATTTCCTTTCCTACAGTTTCCCTCATAAGAGACACATCAGAAACTGTTGCACCAGCAGTGGAGAAGCCTGTGGAAGTCTTTACAAAATCTGCCCCTGCATTTTTTGCAATAGTACAAATTTGAATCTTTTCTTCCTCTGTTAAAAGGCAGCTTTCTATTATAACCTTAACTAGAGCCCTTCTATTTGCAGCATTTACTATCGCCTCTATATCTGCTTTAACTTCATCGTACTTTTTANATTTAAGAGCTCCTATATTTATTACCATATCTATTTCCTGAGCTCCTCTTTCAATGGCTTGATTGGTTTCAAAGGCCTTCACTTCTCTTGTAGTAGCACCTAGCGGAAATCCNACAACTGTACAAACCTTAACATCAGAGTCNATTAATTCCTTGGCGGCCAAGGAAACATAATAGGGATTTACACAAACAGAAGCAAAGCCATGTTCTTTAGCTTCCTTGCAAAGCTTCTTAATATCTTCCTCAGAAGCTTCTGCTTTCAGTATGGTATGGTCTATGTACTTGGCTAAGGTCATAATTTCCCAACATCCTTTCCTTGTAGTTTTTATGTTATTTAAAACTAACTTTATTATACCCTAAATTTATCCTTACCATCATCTCTCTATGATATATATATCAATATTTTAAAAATTCAACTAACTTTTTAGTTTATCTATAAATATTTACAATAAAATTCATTTTTCCTATATTATATATGGCAAATTATGATATAATACAAGTGTAAATAATAACGTTTTTTGTTTAATACAAATTAAATTTTTTAACCAATAACTTGAATAAATACATGCTATTTAAGGTTAATTGAGGTGAACCTATGAATAAATATGGAATTTATCGAAAGTTTCTATTTCTTATAATTATAATATACTCTTTCACAATTAAGCTACCAATAAAAGCTCAGTCCCATAATGTTAGTAAAAATGTTGTTATTATAAATTCCTACGAAAGAGGAATGGCCTGGGCAGATAATCAAACAGAAGTAATAATATCGGAACTTAAAAAGTATGATCCCTATATTAATCTTTCTGTAGAGTATATGGATTGGAAGCGCTTTCCTAATGACACAATTAAAGAAGCTTTCTACGAAATGGTAAAATTAAAATACACTGAACAAAAGACAGATTTGATAATATCTATTGATGACGCAGCATTAGAATTTTGTTTAAAATACCGGGAAGAACTCTTTGATAATGGTCCTATAGTTTTTACTGGAGTAAACGACGAAAGTGTAGGGAACCTTATCCAAGATAGCGAAAACATCACAGGTATAATTGAGTTTGTAGATGTAAAAGGCACTGTGAAGGCAGCATTAAAGATTAACCCTAATTTAAAAAAGATTTATCTAGTCAATGATAATACTGAAAGTGGTAGAACCACTTCCAGCATAGCCATAAAAGCTATAAGAGAGCTTAATAAAAATCTGATTGTTGAACCTTTAAACGATCTTGCACAATCAGATATCATCCGTTTATTATCTAAAGATGAAAAAAACAGCATAATTCTTACGGGAACCTTTTTCTCAGATATTAATAATGACTTTGTAGACAATCAATACTTTACAAAACTTATTAGCATCAACTCTAATATTCCCATATATCATCTTTACGGATTTTCCGCAACTAGCGGCGTAGTAGGCGGAAGTATGATTTGTGGCGACCGATTAGGTCTTGAAACTGCAGAATTAGCAAAAAAAGTACTTGAAGGGGAAGACCCTTCAAATTTACCTATTGCTAGCACAAAATCTAATCACTATATTTTTGATTATGAGCAACTTGACAGATTTAATATCCCGTTAACAGCCATACCAGAAGGAAGCACCTTATTAAATAACCCCTTTAAAACTTGGGAAGAATATAAGGACTTAATAATTACTATAGCTCTTGTAATACTAATATTACTTACATTAGTTATCTTTTTAATCATATATTTAAGAAAGGTTAAAAAGATGAAACGACAAGTTGAAAACAATCATGAGGAACTAGCTGCCTTGTATGAAGAACTATCTAGCACAGAGGAAGAATTACGGGAACAATATCTAGCTATAACGGAAGCTCAAGACAGCTTAGTGGAAAGCGAGCAGAGATATAAACTCATAGTGGAAGCCACCAACGATGCCATTTGGGACTGGAACTTAATTACCAATGAAATTTATTTTTCAGAAAAGTTCCAAGAGCTAACTGGTTACGATAAAAGCTTTTTCTCTTCCAAAGATACCAATTTTAAATCTCTTATTCACCCTGATGAAGTTGACGGTATAATGACCCAGTTACATCTTTACCTGGCCCAGAAGATTAATAAGTTTGAATGTGAATACCGGCTTAAGGTAAAAGATAAGGGCTATAAATGGTTTTACAGCCGAGCCAAGGCCATATTCAACGAAGAAGGTAAGCCTATAAGAGTAGTAGGATCTAACGCTGATATTTCCTTTATTAAATCACATGAGGAAGAACTAATACATCTAGCTTATCACGACCAACTTACTGGTCTTTATAACAGAAGCTATTTTAACGAACAATTTTCTCTAGTAGCAGACGAAAATCTAAATGTTAGTAGCCTACAGGCTTTCTTATTTATAGATATGGATAATTTTAAATTAATCAACGACACTCTAGGCCATGCTTATGGTGATAAGGTAATAACAGAGACCTCTAAGAAATTGTATCCTTTTATGAAAGAAGATACTGTGCTCTTTAGAATTGGCGGCGATGAGTTTCTCCTATATTTAAAACACGCCATTGACAAGAAACATGTAGAGTCCATGGCTAAAGAAATTCTAAAGACCTTTACAAGTCCTGTTGTTGTAGATGATAACAGTCTGAATATCACAGTTAGCATAGGAATAGCCCTTGCTCCTAAGGATAGTCGTACAGCAGACGGCTTGTTAAAATGTGCCGACATGGCAACCTACAAGTCTAAGGAAAATGGAAAAAACACTTATTGTTTCTTTAGCCCAACCATAACAGAGCAAATAAATCATAGAGTGAATATTGAAAGAAATCTAAAAAACGCTTTAAAAAACAAAGAATTCTTTCTTATGTATCAACCGCAAATAAACATTAAAACCAACGAAGTATACGGCTTTGAAGCCTTAATTCGTTGGCAAAGCAAGGAACTAGGCCTTGTACCACCTTATAAATTTATAGGAATTACTGAGGAAACAGGCTTTATTGTTTCTTTAGGAGAATGGATCTTGAAAACTGCATGTAAATTTGCACATAAGCTCAATGAGGATTTAAAGGCTAGCTACAAAGTATCCGTTAACATTTCAGTTATACAAATACTGCAGAAGGATTTCTGTGATAGGTTTTTAGAAATATTAAAAGAAACAGAATTGCCCCCTTCACTATTGCAGTTAGAGATTACTGAATCAATTATAATGGAATCTCCTGATTTTATTACCGGTAAACTTCAAATACTCCGAAGCCATGGTATCACCGTAGCTATAGACGACTTTGGTACAGGATATTCTTCCTTAGGTTATTTAAGGAACCTTCCTATAGATCTTATAAAAATAGACAAACTCTTTATTGATGATATTATAGAAGAGAACTCAAAGAACATTATTACAGACTCTATTATCTCTTTATGCCACAAAATTGGCCTTCCAATAATATCAGAAGGAGTAGAAACCATAGATCAAGTAGATTACCTTAGGGAAAATAACTGCGATATTATTCAAGGATATTATTTCTCTAAGCCCCTAGCTTCAGAAGATGTTTATAAGTTCTTAAAAAAGTTTTCCTCAGATAATACCACTAACTAAGAGCATCTTCTAAGCAAAGTACAGGATACATTAATATTTCCAAAATACTAAGGCTGCATACAAGTACTAAAACTTGTATGCAGCCTCTTTTTATCCCCTATTATTTAGATGCGAACTTTCCTTATTACTGGAATATCTAGCCCCCTAGATACGCTTTCTTAACTTTGTCATCATGCAATAGTTCACGAGCCTTTCCTTCAATCTCTATTACCCCATTTGCAATGATGTATGCCCTGTCTGCAATCTTTAATGCCATACTAGCATTTTGCTCTACTAAAAGTACTGTAGTGCCTTCACTACTGATTTTTTGTATAATTGAAAAGATCTCTTTTACTACTAGAGGAGCCAGCCCCATTGAAGGCTCGTCTAGCAATAACAATTTTGGTTTTGACATTAATGCTCTTCCTATAGCTAGCATTTGCTGCTCTCCACCAGACAAGGTTCCAGCCATTTGGCTTCTTCTTTCCTTTAGCCTTGGAAATATATCAAATACCTTCTCATAATCCCTTTTAACTTCTGCCTTATCCTTTCTGGTGTAAGCTCCCATTTCTAGATTTTCCATAATAGACATCTTAGGAAATACTCTTCTTCCCTCCGGCACATGGGAAAGTCCCATAGAAACTATTTGAGATGGATTCAGTTTACTAATATTAACACCGTTAAACTGGATACTACCATCCTTAATTCTCTCAACACCGGATATAGCCCTTAAAGTTGAAGATTTTCCTGCCCCATTAGATCCAATTAAAGTAACTATTTCCCCCTGTTTTATATGAAGGCTTACATTTTTTAAAGCATGAATTACCCCATAATATAAGTTTATGTCCTTAAGCTGTAGCATGGGCTTCCTCCTCCCCTAAGTAAGCCTTGATAACCTCTGGGTTATTTTGCACCTCAATGGGACTTCCCTTTGCAATTAACTTTCCATAGTCAAAAACGAATAATTTTTCGCAAATATCCATAACCAAGGACATATCATGTTCAATTAGAATAATTGTTAAACTAAAGTCCTTTCTTATCTTTCTTATTAACTCAGTTAGTTCTTTAGTTTCCTGCGGATTCATTCCTGCTGCAGGCTCGTCTAACAAAAGCACCTGAGGTTTTGTAGCCATAGCCCTGGCTATTTCAAGTTTCCTTTGTTCACCGTAAGGTAGATTCTTAGCAAGTTCATCCTTCTTATCAAATAGCCCCATTACCTTCAGAAGTTCTAAAGCTTCTTCCCTGGCTTTTCTTTCCCCTTTTGAAAAACCTGGTAGTCTGAAAAAGGATGAAAACACAGTATAGTTAAGATTATTGTGATAGCCTATCAATACATTTTCTAAAACAGTCATTTCCTTAAACAATTTTATATTTTGAAAGGTTCTTGATATACCATAAGCGGCTATCTTATGTGGTTTTAAATCCTTATTATTAATCTCTTTGTCCAAACTATACTCTATTACTCCGGAGGTAGGTTTATATATACCAGTAAGCAAATTAAAGAAGGTCGTTTTCCCTGCCCCATTAGGTCCAATAACACCAGCAATTTCTCCCTTTTTTACTTCCATATTAATATTTGAAACCGCCATTATTCCACCGAAATTCTTAGTTAAACCCTTAACTGTTAGCACTGGCATCTGCTCTCTCCTCCTTTTTTAATAATTTCTTAAACCAATTTCTAATTGATTTAAGACCATTTTGTCCTAATATTCCTTGAGGTCTATAAAGCATCATAATCATTAGTATTAAAGCATATAAGATCATTCTATATTCGCTAAAATCTTGTAGAAGATAAGATATTATGGCAAGAATTGTTGCCCCAGCTACAGCACCGGATATACTGCCTATGCCTCCAAAAACCACCATTACCAAAATATCTATAGATTTCATAAATTTAAAATTATCTGGGCTTATATAGCCTATATTACCTGCATATAGGGCACCTGCTATACCAGCAAAGGCTGCTCCTATAACAAAGGCTAAAACCTTATAATAGGTTGTATTAACACCCATAGCCTCTGCTGCAATTTCATCTTCCCTAATAGCAATACAAGCTCTTCCTTGATATGACTTGATGAAGTTATTAATTAAGATTAAAGTTATAACCACCACGAAATATAGCCAAGTCCAAGTTGTATCAATAGGAATATCATTTAATCCAGCAGCACCGCCAACTTTTTCATAGTTCTCAATGACAACTCTTATTATTTCTGCAAAACCTAAGGTTGCTATGGCTAAATAGTCTCCCTTTAACCTTAGAGTGGGTATTCCAATAATTAAACCTGCTACAGCTGCTAAGACTGCTGCAAACAATATACCAACTATAAAGTGCTTTCCATAGACAGCAGTTACCATTCCAGAAGCATAAGCTCCTAAAGCCATAAAGCCAGCATGGCCAAGAGAAAATTGCCCTGTAAAACCATTTATTAAATTTAAGCTTACAGCCAAAATTATATTTATCCCAATAATAAATATAATAGATCCTATATGAGGCGGAATAATTTCTTGTTCTAACATTATTCTTCCTAAGATGTATATTACTAAGATAGCAACTAGTTTTTTAATAATGTTTTTCTTGTTTAACATCTGTAGATTCTCCACGCTTCCACCTCCTATACCTTCTCTTTAACATTTTTACCNAAAAGTCCGCTTGGCTTAATTATCAACATGACAATTAAAATTATAAAAGCTACTGCATCTTTATAGGTTGAAGCGCCAGCGTAACTTACGAAGGTTTCAATAATACCTAAGAAGAATCCTCCAAATACAGCTCCCGGTATGATTCCTATACCACCAATAACTGCTGCTATAAAGGCCTTAAGTCCAGGCATCATACCCATAAATGGATCTATAGAATTATAGTATACACCAACCAAGACTCCTGCTGCTCCTGCTAGAGCTGAACCTATAGCAAAGGTAAAGGATATAGTTCTATTAGAATTAATTCCCATAAGTTCTGCTGCTTCCTTGTCCTGAGATACAGCTCTCATAGACTTACCAACCTTTGTTCTATGAACAATAAATTGTAATAAAACCATCAAAATAATAGTAATAAGAACAATATAAATATTTTTTCCATCTATAATTACATTACCATTAAAAAGTGATATGCTGTGATCTGGCAAAAGGTCATCCCTGAAAGTTCTTCTTTCTGAACCAGCAAGAGCCATCATTCCATACTCTAACAGTAAGGAAACTGCTATAGCCGTAGTAAGGGCTGCTATTCTACTAGACTTCCTAATGGGCTTATATGCAACCTTTTCAATAAGAACTCCTAATAAGGCACAAACTACCATAGATATAATAAGGGATGGAATAAATCCAAGGCCCATTCTTGATGTTACATAAAAACCTATATATGCGCCCACCATATATACATCGCCGTGAGCAAAATTTATTAAATTTATAATTCCATATACCATGGTATAACCTAAAGCAATAAGTGCATATATACTACCTAAGGAAACACCGTTTACTATTTGCTGTACTAAGCCCTCCATTTAATTCACCCCTTTTTCTATCTTTAAGCTTATTGAGAAAATTCATGCCTTGTTTTAAATATCAGATGTATAACAAAGTTAGCTAAACTAAATTTGTCATACATCTGATATCATTATGGATTTTTCTCAGCAAGGCTGAGAAAAATCCTGTTTTATTTCAAAGATGAATTTTGTTAAAATTATGGTTCTAATTTCTTTAAGAATGTAACTTCTCCATCCTTAACTTCTAATACTGTAATAGACTTTACAGGGTTGTGGTTTTCATCCATTGATAAAGTACCTGTAACTGCCTTAAAGTCCTTTGTAGATGCTAAAGCATCTTTGATTGCTTCAGGATCAGCCTTTCCTGCTCTCTTGATAGCATCTGCTGCCAAGTAACCTAGGTCGTAACCTAGAGCGTTGAAGGCATCTGGTTCCTTGTTGTACTTAGCCTTGAAATCTTCTATGAACTTTGTTACCTCTTCTGAAGTATCCTTTGAAGAATAATGGTTTGTATAGTAAACCTTATTTAAAGCATCTTTTCCCGCAAGTTCCACTAGTTTAGGAGAATCATAACCGTCTCCACCAACAACTGGAACATCTATACCAAGCTCCCTAGCCTGCTTAATGATTAAACCTACTTCTTCATAATAACCAGGAACAAATAGAACATCTGGATTTGCGGACTTTATGTTTGTTAAAACAGCCTTAAAGTCTGTTTCGCCTTTTTTGTATGCCTCTTCAATAGTGATTTCTCCAGTATAATTCTTTTTAAAGCTGTCTGCTAGTCCCTTACTGTAGTCACTGCTTGTGTCTACAAGCATAGCAGCCTTCTTTGCACCTAAATCTTCTCCTGCAAACTTAGCCATTATAACCCCTTGGAAGGAATCGCTAAAGCATGTCTTAAACATATAATCTCTTACTTTTCCATTCTTATCTACTGTCACATCATCTGCAGTGGCTGAAGCTGATACCAAAGGAACCTTATACCTGTTTGCTACTGGTGATGCAGCCTTTGTATTCCCTGAAGTAGCTGCTCCTAAGATTAATACCACCTTTTCTTTAGTAGCTAATCTCGTAGTTATATTGGCTGACTCTTGAGCTTCAGACTTATTGTCAATCTTTATAGCTTCGATCTTCTTATCTAAAACTCCACCATTATTATTGATCTCTTCAAAAGCTAGCTCAATACCTTCCACAAGACTTCTACCGTAGGTAGCAACTTGACCTGAAAGTTCGTAATTTAATCCTATTTTTATTGTATTACCACTGTCTTCCTTCTTACAGCCAGTAAAAAGACTTGCCCCAACTAGAACCGCTGTCATCAAAGAAAAAAACTTTTTCATAAAAAGCCCCCCCTTATTTTCAATGCTTTACTTTAATTTATGCAAAACGCCTCTATATGCCATGCATATAGAGGCGTTACATACGCGTTACCACTCTAAACTTACAGTTACCTCACAGCAACTGCCTCATTAGNTTCTTTCAAACCCTAGCCTTTTAACGGAACTGCCCGTTATGACTTACTAAAAGTTCAGTCATAAGACTCAGAAGTGATCATTACCTATCTAATTAATATCGGTTCCCAGCTAGTCCGACTCTCTTTGATTAATTATTGATAGCTTTTTCTTCGTCAACGTCTTTATTTTTATATTTTTTATTATTTGAATATCTCAAGAATTAAATGTTAATTTTGAATATTTAATAATTTTTCTAAGCTCTTTTTAAAACTGTTATATATAAAATAGCACGGAATTATCATTGTGTCAATAAATCCTATGAAAAAAAGACGAATATTTTTT
>JGI24709J26583_10001512_pt1 | contig 19587 bp, 17 predicted proteins | sample BioPla2DNA1_FD_26583 | JGI IMG/M metagenome (IMG submission 26583) | reverse complement strand
CGAAGTAAAAGTAGAAAAGACAGATAAAAACCGTATAATTGAGTTTTTAAAAAGTAAAAATATAATTTAAACAAGGTGATATCGTCGATGTTTGTATAAGCAGTCCCGATTCAAATTTTATTAATGCGCAGTGCACTGTTAAATGGATTTGGAACCGGTGGCTAAAAAAAGTGTACGGCTTGGCTATAGTACATATTGATGATAAAAGCAAATACCTTCTGTCCGATTTAATAAATAAACTGGAGCAGACAGAGAGGAATAAAATTAAACAGTTAATGGAATCTAAACCGGAGCAGCCTTTTTAAACAGTTATTTATTTTCTTTATTATACGCTTGAGTGAATTCTTCTATTGCGGAAGCCCCCCCTGCTGACATCCAGTCTTCAANCGCTTTTCGCCACCCATTTTCATTAATCTTACCCATAATATAATTAAACTGGGCTTCGCTTATTATTCTAAGCAGATTCATGCTGTTTGAGCTGTAAGAAGTTGAAGNAAGCGGAGCCGTTATGTCGGATATCATACCGCTTTCGTCAAAAGTCCTCCTTGCGTTGTCAAGCCTTACTGTAATTTCGTCATCGGCAATAATATATGCTTTTCCGCCGCCGGTACCTAACTGCCCTATAGGGCTTACTTCCTTATTAAAAACGGCCGGATCCACAGCCTTTGCATACTTGTTTTCAACCAGTTCAAAGTGGACATTCGGGACCCCGTTGTTGATAAGTATTTGACCCTCGCGGCTTTGTATCACATCGAAAATGCTTAAAAGCTCTCTCAGTCTTGACTCGTCCTTAACAGCACGCTTTGAAAACGCAAAGCCTCCTGATATTCCTGTTTCCGCCGCTATTCTTTCTTTCCCGCCGGGGCCTTTAAGAAAAGCAAACTCAAAAACATCTTCACGGGTAATCGACGGATCTTCTCTTTGCTTAGCCACAAGCACCGGATCGGAACGGTTGGGCAGCTTATAGCTAAGCCAAAGGCCTGTCTTCTCCTTGTCCACGAAATCCGGTACAATCTGTGTCGTTTTTGTAATTGCAAAGTCAGGGCTAATCAAACCCTCGTCAAACATTTTCCTAAGCCAATTCAGTGTTTCCAAATATTCTTCAGTCATAAAAGCAGGTATTACCTTGCCGTCCTTAATCCCCCACCTGTTGAAACCCCCAAAGGCAACAACAAGCGCATCGATACAGTCAATCTCGTTATTAACCGTACCTAACGCAAACCCTATTGTATCATTTTGCATATTCCGGTCATAATCGCCGTAAGCGAAAGCCTTCGCCATATTATATATCCCATCTATGGTATCGGGAGCATCCAGGCCTGCTTCCTTTGCCCAGTCCGACCTGTAAACGACCATTTTTCTTTTCAGAGCTCTTTCTCTTGGGATTATATACAGTTTCCCTTCAACAGAAGCGTTCTTCAACAACAGCGGCTTTATTTGACTTAATTNNGGATACTCCTGCAAATAACTGGTAAGCTCCCAAAACATTCCCGCTATTATTCCATCTACGAACACGGCGTTTTTAACATCCGGAACCAGAATTACATCCGGATGTTCATTAGAGGCCATCAAAACATTAAATTTATCATTGTATGATACCATCGGAGTCCACTCTATATTTATATCCGCGTTAGCCAGCTTATTAAGCTCACTAATTATTAGGTTGTCTTTTGACGGCGCTTCTTCGGAATACCCAAGCACTAACTTCATTTCAACAGGCTGTATTAGGCTTGAATAATCGTCCTTATAATCCTTATTACTGCCGTTTGCACGTGCAGTCTTACATCCTGTCATACTAACAATAAGGAGTACAGGAATAACAAAAACGAGAATTTTTTTATAAGCCATGACGGCACACTTTGACATAAAGTTCAGCCCCTAACAAAAGCGAGGTTATCGGCAATATATCTTTAGGCTTATCGCTGTCTTTTTACGGTGTAATCAGAAATGTTGGTTTCTTCCATATGCTTATTATAACATTGTTTTTTGAACTATTGTACAAAAAATTCATAAGACAATTTCTAAACATTATTTCCGCGGGTCCTGCTTCGCGTGTTTATTCGTGTTATCGTGCGCTCAAATGGCTGTAAAAGCTGCTTTGGCAGCTATATCCTGTAATAAGGATAGCTGCCAAAGCATATATGAATCAGGAATTGTTATTTCGCTGCATTGTATGCGTCCGTATATTCCTCAACTATTTGCTGTCCACCCTGGGCATACCACTTTTCAACCTCACCCTTAAACCCGGCTTCATCAATCTGTCCGGCAATAAATTTATTTCTTGCGTCGGTAATCAACTGATCAAGCTGAGCTCCCTTATCCGCATAGGTATTGGATGTCAACGGCTCGGCAGGATTTGCGACACAGTATGGTATATTTTCCAGCTGCACTTCGACATGTCTCTGCTGTACAGGCTGCATAGCCTCCTGGATAAGCAGACCGTCAATTACATTTGTCATAAACTGGTTGAAGCCTTCTCTTGGGTCTGTTGCAAATGTTCTTCTTGTTGCCTCGCCTTTTTCGTTCAAGTCGTAATGGACACCATCAATGCCCCAGTTCAATATGTTCTGTCCTTCCTTCGTATTGCATATGTCAAGGAAATTCAGGGCATCTTTCATATCCTGCTCTGTCGGAGCCCCATCCTTGCTGATTGCAACAAAACCAGCATGTCCCGATGTCGGGAGAATCTTTTTGCCTTTTGGTCCTTCGGGCATTCCCATTACCCATACAATATCCTCGGGCATCTGCATCTCATCAATGAATTTTTTCTGGAAACGCCATGCCTGATCAGTTACGTCTATATGCGCACCGGATTTGCTGTTCTGGAAATCTTTCGTCCAGTCGGATGTTTCAAGAGCGGCATAGTCCTTGTTTATCAGGCCTTCATCGTAAAGTTTTTTCATATACTTCATTGAATCCATAAACTCGGGAGTGTCAAAATACGGTACCAATTTTCCGTCTGCTCCCACACCCCATTTATTCGGAGCTCCAAATGCCACCGCTATCTGATCAAGAGGCCCAAAATACTTACACCAGGTCATGCCGTATGTATCATTCTGGTTGTTTCCATCAGGATCATTTTCGGTAAATGCTTTAAGCATATTATAGAATTCATCCATCGTTTTCGGTTCTTCAAGCCCTACGTTTTCCAGCCAGTCTCTTCTGTAGGATATCCCGTTTCTCCCAAGAGGCCTTGCCCTGTAAATCCCATAAATTCTTCCGTCTATTGAGATATTATTCATTACTATTTCATTTGCTTTGGCAAGGTTTGGATAATTTTTATAATGGTCGGTGATATCCCAGAACGCTCCTGCCCGGCAGTTGCTTATAACGCTGGCCGTTTTCCCGGTAATTGCCACCAACGCGGGAAGATTTCCGGCAGCCATTCTTGTATTGAGCTGATCCTCATAGCTTGAGTTTAAAAGGAATTCAAGCGTTATATCATATCCGGTAAGTTCTTCCAGAGCCAAAACAGAAGGTTCGTCCTCAGCTATCGGAGTGCCTGTAAATGTTATGGCAAGGATGCTTATCTCCTTTGGTTTTGCGGGTGCTTGCACAGGATCGGTTTGTTTGGAATCACCCGTGGTACCGCCAGTTGGGGGGGTCACGCATGCGGACAGTAAGATTACAAATGCTGCTACGATGCANAGAATACTAAGTTTTTTCATTTTTTTCATCCTTTCCTATTAATTTTATTGGAAGCGATGCCGGCGCGGCGCCGCTTTCATGCACAACAATTTAATTCGGCGAATTTATTAACCTTTTATTGCCCCTATCATTATTCCCTTTACAAAATGCTTCTGCAAAAACGGGTATACGGCAAGGATTGGAACCGTACCGAACACTATAACCGCGTTTTTGACACTTTCAAGCGGAGGCTGCGTATACGCTTCATCGAAGGTTGCTCCGTCTATATTGCCGGCAGCCATAAGAATAATCTGCCTTAAAACAAGCTGCAGCGGCCACATTTTGTTATTCGTTGTATATAGGAGTGCGCTTCTGTAATCGTTCCAGTACCCTACAGCGTAAAACAGAGTAAAAGTTGCAATAACCGGCATTGACAGAGGAAGAACTATTCTTAGGAACGTACCAAGGGCACTGCAGCCGTCAACCCTTGCGGAATCCTCCATTTCCTGCGGCAATTCCTGAAAGAAATTCTTTACCACAAGCAAGTTCCATGTGCTTAAAGCGCCGGGAAGTATCAAAGCCCAATACTTATTTATAAACCCAAGGCTTTTGATAACAAGGAATCCGGGAATCATTCCTCCCCCAAATACCAGTGTGAAAGTTACAAGCCCCAATAAAACATTTCTTCCCACTAAATATTTTTTAGAAAGCGGGTATGCCATCGTCAGTGTAAAGAACATTGCCGTTAACGCACCTGAAATCGTGATAAACAAAGATACCAAGAACGCTCTCGGCAATGTGGGGGACGAAAAAATATATTTGTAAGAACGCAGATGCACTTCTGACGGTATTATGAAAAACGGCTTGCTTAGTATTTCTTTCTCCGGGGCAAATGAACAAGCCAAAACATAGAGAAACGGAAGAACGGTCGTGCTCGCAAAAACACCAAGCACAACAGTATTAAACATATCGAATAATTTTGATTGCCATGATTTTTTCATAATAAACCGCTCACCTTTCTTTCCGTTCTTATCCTCACAATTTCTTTCGTTGTTTTAACAGCTAAAAAATGCCTGACTCGCCCGCTGCTTTTGCAAGCCTGTTTGACGAATAAATAAGCACAATTCCTATCAGGGATTTAAAAAGCCCTACAGCTGTTGAAAAACTGAATGCGCCCCTTGTAATACCCATTGTGTAAACATATACATCGAATACCTCGGATACGCTTCTGTTCAGAGAATTACTCATAAGAAACAGCTGATCGAAACCATTGTCAAGGATATGCCCCATTCTTAATATCAAAAGCGTTATTATTGTGCCTTTTATTGAAGGAAGCGTAATATGCCAGAATTGCTTAAACCTGTTCGCCCCATCAATTACAGCGGCTTCATACAGCTGTACGTCTATACCTGCGAGTGCAGCAAGGTATATGATTGTTCCGAAGCCCGTTTCCTTCCATATTGTTTGCCCGATTATCAGCGGTCTGAACGTGTCCGCGCTTGTAAGAAACGGAACTGCCTCGTTTCCCATTGCGGCAATGTATTTGTTTATTACTCCCTGTGAATTGAACAACGTATACGTCAGGCTCGCTATTATTACCCAGGATATGAAATGTGGTATGTAAACCAGCGTTTGTATTGTCCTTTTATACCACTGCTTCCTTATTTCATTGAGCATAAGCGCCATAATAACAGGGGCTGGAAAACCAAAAATTAAATTATAGAACGAAATAGTCAATGTATTCACAAACAGACGCCCAAATTCAGGGCTCGTAAAAAAGTCGGTGAACTGCTTAAAACCCACCCACGGGCTGCCAAAAAAGCCCAAATAAGCGTTATAGTCCTTGAACGCAATCAGTATTCCCCACATCGGTAAATACTTAAATACAATAAAGTGCAGCAAACCAGGGATAACAAGGATATAAAGCCATAGATCCTTTTTTATTTGCCTTAGTTTATATCCTTGTTTCTTTCTTTTATTTTTTATTTTTATTCCTGCGGACATTTCAGCCAAGTATAATCTCCCCCCGTCATCTGCTTTGTACTATTTTTTTATTTTCAACGCACGGTTGCATGGAACGCAAAGCCGTCCTTCTTTCTATCAGAAGAGAACTTTCGCTAATTACAGGTGCCGGAATAATACATTTGTCTTTTGTCTGTCCGGAATCCTATTTAATTCTANAGTCGGAGATCATTGAAATCTATAGTCAGATAAGCTACAAATTGAAATGGCGCAGTTTTTAATATTGAACAGTCACGTAAAACGTGCACAGCTAAACAATTACCGGAAAAATCATCACAAAATTGCACTCAACTGTCATTTGAGCGACAATTTTATATCTTCCTGTTTATGTATACTAATTTATTTTTCTGTATTTCCCCGGTGTGACTCCAGTTATTTTTTTGAAAAAGCGAATGAAGTTTTCCGAATTTTTATACTTTAACCTGTCCGCAATTTCCGATATTTTCATATTTGTTTCAAGCAGCCATCTTTTTGCCATATCGATCCTGTACTGGGCGAGGTAGTCACTAAACACAATTCCGGCTTCATTTTTTAATATCCTGCGTATATAGCTTGGATGGTAATTCAGCCTTGACGCACAGTCTTCAAGGGTTAATTCGGTGTGATACTCATCGTGTATAATGTTCAAAACCCCTTCGACTATTTTTTTGTACTGCTTCTTCTCGGAATTTTCGATATGCATTATAATTGGCTTAATTATTTCTGTTAAAAACCATTTCTCTATCTCTTCGGCTGTTTTTAAAGCAAATAGTTTTTCATATACCGATATTCCGTCTTTTACGATAATGTCGTTCGATTCTCCGGATTCTTTCAGAATGAGCACAAGATCGGTAAGCAGCCTGACAAGGGAAACCTGATATTCATACCTGCTTGCTTCCACCATAAATACACGGCTTATAAACTGGTGAAGCATCTCTTTTGCTTTTTCGAAAGAACAGGTTTTTACAGCATCCAGGAGCTCTTCTTCAAGTTTATCCGGAAAAACGGGATTTAGTCTCCCCAATTCTCTGATATCCCGGTAAAATATTATCGCTTTATATCCAAGACTTAACTGGTGCTTTAAGGCTTCCACCGATTCATTATACCCTTTATGTATATCCCTATATGTATAAATGGGTTCGCTTATTCCAATGCTTACAGAGATATTCAGCATCTTTTTAACAACATCCTGAAGCTTTTCCGCCGCTTTGAAAGCTGCTTCTTTTATATCTTCAAATCGGCTGCCTGCTGTTTTAATTATTGTAACCTGGTATTCTTCAACTACGACAGGCTTTAAAATAATTACTTCCTCAAGCAGTTCCCCCGCAATATTGTTAACTGCGAACAGCATCAAATCCTTATCCCCGTCGCTGTATATCGTTCCCTCAAACGTATCGATTCTTGTTACCAGAACACACATCGGCGTTTCGAGATCAGGGTAACCATACAGCCTTATTCTTGAATCCACAGTGCTCTGATCCATCCCGCTTAAAATAAGCTTTAAGATAAAAAATTCCTTAAGCTGGCTGAACTGAACCGACAACTGCTTATTCATCCTCTTGTTGTCTTTCATTAAAAAATTTATCCGCTCCTCAATGAGCCTGAATTCATCCTGTTTTTTATAGGTGTCGCGTTCCTGTGCTCCCACCAAAAGCTTGTATATCTTTTCCACAGGTTTGTATATCCGGTCTGATATAATAAAAGCTGCCAAATTTACAACGACGATTACCGTCATACATGCTATAAATGTAAACCATCCGATAGCCTTTGAATCTTTTGTAACATCCGCAAGCGAAGTAATCGAAACGTACGTCCAGCCATTGTAGCCCGATTTTAAATAGTTTACACTGTAATCGACATTATCTATTCCAATGGTGAATTTCCCCTGCTTATCTGGTAAACCGGACAGTTTCTGATAATATGTCTNNGAATTATAGTCCTTACCCCACTCTTCTTTGTCCGGATGGGCAATCACGTACCCATTATCTCCGATTATCATTACCTCTCCGAGGCTTTCATTGTTTGAAATAAGGCTTGCGAATTTACTATGCGGTATTTTCAAAATGGCTATATAAGACGGATTTGGAATAAACAGCGGCCATTTCTTAACAAGGCAAATACAATCCATATCTTCGGACTCACTAATTATACCCGCTGTTTTCATGGCAAGTTCGTCAATCCAGAACGAAGACTCCGGCCTTTTAATAAATTCGTTCAGGTATCTGCTCGCAACATAACTTTCAAGCTTGTATATCCCGCTGTTATCAATAGCCCATCCCTTTTGGAGATTTGCAAAGCATATTTCGCTTGCCCCAAGGCTGTATGTAGGCAAATTGTTTATCGCATCCTCAACCGTGTTGAATATCTTGAATTCGTCTCCCGTCATATCAACCTGTAAACTTGATTTTACCGCTGGTGTTTCAATAAATTGAAGCATGATGTGATCAGCAGTGTACAAAAGCTGTTCCACCGACATCTGCACCTGGACAAGATTTCTCATATTGCCTTCGTCAACTTTATTCTGAATGGCCTGCGCACCTTTGTACACCGAGAATATACCGACAATTAAAGTCGGTATCGTACCAAGTATAATGCAAATTAATACTAAACGGATTTTTACTTTCGAACCGGTCAGTGCCATAATACTCCTCCGACCCTCAGTCCCAACTTTTTCTCCGAAGCATGTTTGTTAATTCATCTTCGTGATTTATTCTGCGTATTGCTTGGCAATATCAATTCACATTATTAACAAATTCCATGCGAAGTGATAAAGATAGTCCCTTAAGAGTGTTAAAACCTGTATGATTCCGGCAGCATCTTCGTTATGCGGTGATACATTAATGATATACAATTATTGATTAATGTTCAACCTTAAATGTTGAGCATAATTGTCATTGACGCATTAAACTGTATTGTATTACATTAAATATTATTATATAGTGGTAGTAAGTAAAACCACTAAGAAGGTGATAACTTGAATCTTATAGAGTGTTTAATGAAAACAGGCCTTACAAGACATGAATCCGAGCTGTATGTCACGCTTTGCAGGGAAGGGGAGCTTACGGGGTATGAAGCCGCTAAAATTACCGGTATTCCCAGAGCAAACGCGTATCAGGCCTTAGCCGCAATGGTCGATAAAGGAGCGGCGTATATAATTGAAGGCGCCGTACCGCATTATACGGCAGTACCTGTGAATGAATACTGCAGTAACATTATTGTTAATATGCAGGAAATAACCAATAAAATAATAGATGAGTGCCCCAAGGTAAGAAAGGCGTCCGAACCATATATAACAATAACGGGATTCAAGCATATAATTGACAAAATAAGAAATATTATCATCAATACAAAGGAAAGGGTATATGTTTCGATATCGGAAAAAGAACTTCCTTTTATGAAAAACGAGTTGGAGGAAGCTATAAAAAGAGGACTTAAAGTAGTAGCAATCATATCAGGAAAAGCTGACCTTAAAGGCGCTATCGTACACAGGATTGAAAAGCCATCGGGGCAGGTGAGACTTATTGCGGATTCATCGTACGTGCTAACCGGAAGCATTACAGGAAGCGATAATGACACGTGCCTTTATTCAAGAAACAGACCGCTTGTTGAGTTAATAAAGGATTCGCTTAAAAATGAAATCAAGTTATCAGAGCTTGTCCCGGACACAAAATGTACTCACCATACGGATTAATCTGTATATCATATATACAGGTGAACAAAAAAAGGGATTGGGACGGATGGACTGTCTTGCTGTTTATGATTCCGGAAATTATACCATAAAAATGTGCAGACATTTTGAAAAAATNGGCCTTGTTTTTGAGGTAATCTCTTTACCCTGCAAGATATCTTCACGAGGCTGCAGCTATTGCCTGAAATTTCCCGAAGAATACATCGATATCGTCGTTTCCGAAAGCAGAACCAACAAATATCCTGTCCGAGAACTTTACAGAGTTAATAAAGGCATGACAAAAAACACCTACACTAAAATACCGTTTTAGATCAAAAAAAAACACATCATTATTATCTATCATATTATATTTGAGTTTTCTACAATTTATACCACATTATAACAAATAATGCTTGTCTATCCGATATAATATGATATATTATAATATTGGAAAAATCCAAGGCGTGAATAAGGAACATAGAGTGCAGCAAAGTCATGAAAAAAGGGCTTCAATTCTCTTGAAACCCCTGGTACGCCCGACACGATTCGAACGTGCGACACCAAGTTTAGGAAACTTGTGCTCTATCCTNCTGAGCTACGGGCGCATATCACGTAGACTATTTTACTATAGGTTTTGGAATGTGTCAATTCCGAACGGTAATCAGAACAGAGTCAATAATTGGACTGATCAATATAAGGTTTATACTATATTTACGCATTAATTGGAGTTGTTTCCCGGTTTGTTACCGTGTTTAATACTTCGCTTATTGTCTCCATCGATACTGGTTTGGCAATTACCTTTAATGGCTGCACAGCTTTGAACTGATAATGGTTGTCGGAGGACGTTACAAACACTATGCCGCATGAAGCGGGCGAGTGGTGTTTACGTATTTGCCGCGCAGTTTCAAGCCCTGTAAGTTCTTTCATTTTCTGATCAAGAAACAACAGGTCATATGAACTGCCATTTTCATATTCATTAATAAGTTCTTCACCGCTGGAAAACTTATNGATTTGAAAAGACAGGCCTTTCTGTTTTTCATAAGCACGGATATATGATTCTATAACGTCCTGCAAAATTGGCATATCATCGCATATTCCTATTTTCATCAGAGCATTTCTCCTGTTCCATTGAATCTTAAACCTTTTTTCTTTCTAATTATGNAAGAGCAGGCTATAGATTCCTTAACAATTTTTCCCGTTATTTTATTATACCGCGTATATTTTACAAATGCAAGTGTAATATTACTTTTATAGACTATTACGTAAACTCAATTTAGTTGTTACAGTTTTAATTAGGTGATATACATGGAAATAAATTATAGAGAAATGGGAAGGCGTATTGCAAAAAGAAGGAAGATNCTTAACTTAACTCAGGAAGAAATTTCGGAGGCCACAGGCCTTAGCAATAACCACATTTCAAATATCGAAAACAGCCATTCCATACCAAGCATAGAAACCCTTATGAAAGTATGTGAACAACTTGACGTAACTCCGGATTATGTCCTCTTAGGCATAACAAAAGACTCTAATGAAGAGCTCGTTTCTCAAATTAATCAAAAGCTCAAGCTCTGCGGCGAAAAAAAGCTGAAGCTTATCAACAATTTCATTACCTATATAATAGACGAAGATATATAAATTACTTCAGATACGCACTTTTCAGCTCATTTACCGTTTCGTCACCGGGCATTATACCTGAATAACGTGCGCTGTTATATACGTCTTTTATTTTCTCATGAACCTTTATGTCCTGTTTGTTTCTGTCGGCAATTCGTTTTATTGTTTCAGCCGGGGTATCCGTACATGAAAAATTAAAGCCTCTGCGTATGTTTTCGGTAACAAATTTCATATAAATAAACCTGACACGGGAGGCATTGTCCTTCATATCCCTCCACTTAGGTTCCCGTTTGAATATTCTTTTAATTATTGACGGTTTTTTCGGCAGCTCCGTTTTCAAGATTGACTCCTGCCGGTCGAAATAACCCTGCTCTGCCGCGCCCCACCTCTTAAAACTTCCAAGTATACCTGATATCACATCCTGTACAGCCTTGCATATTCTTTTAAAATTTTTAACAATATAACGTATTATTAAAAATAAAATAAAAAGCACAAAAAGGATAGACAGGACATTTAGTATAACGGTTATAATCGATCTGCTCTCTTCAGCGGGAGGAAGTGGTATATTTTCCATTCCCGGAGCGTTTGGCTCCGGACCGGAAGACTGATACAGCGAAGCCAAAAAATCAATAATCTTTCCGATAACAAAAGCAATTCCATTTGCAATAAAAACCACCGCGTTTACAAGTGCTTTCCAAAGCGAAAGCAGAAGTATTAATGCAATAAGCCCTGTTATAATGATCCTGTTACCGCGTATTACCGAACCCGGTATAATTTTCAAACTGCTTTTTTCCCTGGTCTCAAGCAGAAGGAAACGCCTGTTTGCAATCGGTAAGCCTGTTAGCACATAAATAACGGCAGCCACAAAGGCCGTTGCGATAAGATGCTTAAGAGCAGGCGAATTATTTATTAAAAATATTGATATGCCATGTACAATAAGCCCTGCGGAGTAAAAAAACAAATTGCGGCCGCTTGTTCCAATTCCCGCCCTTATTCCCCAAATGAAAAAAAAGCAGGTTGATAATATCGTCACGCTAATTTCTTCAATTGTTCCCAAAGGAGCGGCAGCTATCCACAGCGCGGTTACTCCGGCAACATAAAGCGCAGTGATAATTGTAATAATCAAATTCCTGAACCTTTTCAAAACCATCGTAATAATAATCGAAACAAGCATATGGAAAGGCAGTAACAGCGTAAACAATACCTGGACATTTTTATTAAATGTAAAACCCGATATTATTAAAACAATAGGGAAAACCATAAGGTATTCGAGGATAGTCCATAACCACCTTAATAAAACCTGCTTTTTCATTTTTAAATACTCCCAAAATTATATCTTCAATATCTCAACAGCATTTCCCATCGCCCTTAAACGGTATATACGATCTTGAATATCCTGATCCACCACCGCGGTAATCAAAAGGTAATCGGTATGGTTTGGATTCCTTTCAAGTTCCTGCTCCAAAAGGGCGGGGAAACTTACACTCCTTAGGATAACCATCCTGGCAAGGTTTTCTAAAATCATAACGCGGTGCTGATTGCTGGTTGTCGGGTTGATTCTTATCGGACTTTTTTCCATATCCTTTAAAAACGCGTTCGAACCGAAACCAGCCTCTATAACGTTCTTAAACGCATACTCAAGTATCGTTGCGGCAACCGAAATACCATACTCCACACGCTCGGGCTCATCCGTAATCGTCCATTGGTACGGCTTTGTATCAACATTTAATAAAATCATGAGCCTGTGCCGCGCGGTAGGTTCGTATTGATTGACATAAAGTGTTCCAAAACGTGCCGATGCTTTCCAGTTAATGTTCTTCATAGGATCGGAGGTTGTATATTCCCGCACTCCAGCCCTTATAAACGGGTCCTCTAAAATCCAGCGCCTTACAACATTATCCCCCTGCCAACTGTGGGAGGGCAGATTCAGCTCGGGAAGCTTCAAGATTCTTGGGAAAACATACAGCCTCGCGTCGGTTGTTATATCGCTCATTGTTATAACGTTACCCGTAATCGACCTGCATGTCAGCGCGGCAGACTTTAAATGATAATATCCTCTTTTCGTGCATTTAACTGTATGCGTGCGTATGATACGCGTGTAGGGCATCATACAGAAGGCGCTGATATGGAACTCGTCCTGCAGTATGTTCATATCTTCCTGGAGTCCGAACCTAAGACCTGCGTCTATTCTGGATTCCACCTTCAGCCACGGTACCGGAAGCAGTTTTCTGTTGCTTATTTTTTCAATCATATGAATACTCTGCCCGAAGTTCGCGTGCATTGTATCGAAGCTTCTTTCAAGGCTTACCCTTGAAAGGCCGTATTTGGTTGTTAAATATGCCTCAATAAGAATTACGGCAACCGCCGCTAAAATGAGCTTATACACCCACATAAATTACCGGCCTCCCGTACGGTTCATAAGGCTTTCTTCGGAAGGTACCGGGATGCGATTTAAAATTTGATCAATTATGGCATGCTGCACAGGTATGCCGCTGTCACTTCCGGCATGCCTGGCGACGATACGGTGTGCAAGCACCGGCTTCGCCATTTGCTTAACATCGTCAGGTGTAACGTAATCGCGCCCGCTGACGGCAGCAAGGGCCTGGCTTGTTCTAAGCAGTGCCTGGCTTCCGCGGGGACTGATGCCAAGAAGTATGTCGGGATGCTTTCTCGTCGCTTCAACAATCTGTATTATATATAAGTATATATCCTCGCTGACATACGTGTTTTTGAATATATCATTAATTTCGCGAAAATCTTCTTTATCCGCAACAGGCTTAAGAACCGGAAAAGGGCTTTCGTGCCTGAACCTTTTCAGGATTTCAACACCGTCCGCGGTTTCGGGATACCCCATATACAATTTCATCAGAAAACGATCAAGCTGGGCTTCCGGCAGCGGAAATGTTCCAAGGGTTTCCACCGGGTTTTGCGTCGCAATTACCATAAACGGAGCTTCAAGCGGGTGAGTTTGCCCGTCTATTGAAACCTGCCTTTCCTCCATGCACTCTAAAAGGCTGGATTGCGTCCTTGGCGTTGCCCGGTTTATTTCATCGGCCAAAAGAATATTTGTAAACACAGGGCCTTTCCTGAAAACAAACTCGCCCTGCTTCTGGTTGTAATAGTGTATTCCCGTAATATCCGACGGAAGCAAATCCGGTGTAAACTGAATACGATTAAACGCTAAATCAAGTGATCTGCTTAAGGTTTTTGCAAGAAGAGTCTTACCCGTACCCGGCACATCCTCTACAAGGACGTGACCGCCGCATATCAGGCTAATAATTAACTGACGGATAACGTTACTTTTTCCCACAATAACCTTTTCAATGTTTTCCATAAGTTTGTCGACCAGAGATTTCAACGCGGCATTATCCATAACCATTACCTTCTTTTCCCCGGCATATGCTTTATTGGCCGGAATTTTAATAATAAACACAAAGACTGCTTGGCAATTTCAACACACAGGCAAGCAGTACAACGACGCCGAACAACCGGATACGTTTCAATGAAGGGAAACTTTTAAAGCGCCGCAATCATCCGTTGCCTGCCGGTTGAATAAAATTCACACCAAGATCTATTACCCGTTCCTCACCAAGAAAGGAAATAAGCACGCGAGCCCGCCCCTTTCTTTTGTCGACCTTAAGTATTTTTCCCTCCAACGCTGTCAGAGGGCCGCTTACTATTACAACCTTGTCGCCCTGCATAAATATATCCGATTCCTGTATCATATCATCTTTGTCAAACAGGTGGCTGAAAACCTCTATTTCGTTCCTTGGAATCCTGACCGGCTCCCTGTCGGTACAAAGGAGCTTGTAAAGGCCCGGCACCTGCCAAAGATTTTTATAATTATTCGCATCAAGAACCCCATGAATGAATATATAGCCGGGAAAAAGGTTCCTGATACGACGATACCATTTACCGTGTTTTCTTTCCTTTATTATTTTCTTTGGAACCAATACGGAGGGATTACCTTTAAACCGGTAATCCAGGCGCTGCTTAACCTTATTTTCCTCTCCTGTTTTCACAAATACGGCATACCACGGCAAATTTTTGTCCATTTATATATAATCGCCTCTCACAGTATATTAATCAATCGCTTCACTGTTTTTTTCTTTAAGTAAGTCCCGGATCTCTGCCAAAAGCAGTTCTTCCTTTGAAGGTTTCGGCGGTTCCGGAGCCGGAGCCTTTTCCTCCTCTTTTTTCTTAAGCGAATCCAGCAGTTTTATAAACATAAATATTGAAAAAGATATAATNAAAAAATCCACAATGTTCTGCAAGAAGTTGCCATACATCACGGAAAGTTCGGCCAGTTCCTTGCTCTCATCCGCATGCTGCACAATCCACTTAAGCTGCTTTAAATTAATTTTTCCAAGAATAACGCCAAACAACGGCATTATTATATCATTGACCAGCGAAGTTACAATTTTACCAAAAGCGCCGCCGATAATAACACCGATTGCCAGATCAAGCACATTTCCCTTAACCGCGAAATTTTTAAATTCCTTCAGCATATTTTTTCCCCCTCCTTAAAGGCTCCAGTANAAAAAGCCCTGGCGTTCAGCTTCAATGGGCGTAAAAACGCCTTTTACGTCCATTAACACCTTCGCACCGTTTGAGTATTTTTCCTTCAGCCGTTCTATCGGAATTTCCCTGTATTGTTTATGGGCAACCGCAAGTATTACCGCGTCAATTCCGTTCACTTCATCAAAGTCGTGTATATCTAAAGCGTATTCACGCATAACTTCTTCCCTGTCCGCAACAGGATCGGTAACATAAACCTTTATCCCATACTCGCTCAGTTCATTAATAATATCGGCAACCTTTGTATTTCTTGCATCGGGCACGTCCTCCTTGAAAGTAAAACCCATAATAAGAACTTTTGCGCCCTTAATCTGCTTGTCTGCCTTAATTAGCTGCTTAACGGTATTCTCCGCCACATATTTGCCCATAACATCATTAATCCGCCTGCCAGCGAGGATAACCTCCGGATGATAGCCCAATTGCTGTGCCTTATACGCAAGGTAATACGGATCAACGCCGATGCAGTGGCCTCCCACAAGGCCGGGGGTGAACTTAAGAAAGTTCCATTTCGTACCCGCCGCTTCAAGGACAGCCTTAGTGTTTACATTCATCTTATTGAAAATGATCGAAAGCTCGTTCATAAGCGCAATATTCAAATCACGCTGCGTATTTTCAATAACCTTTGCCGCCTCGGCAACCTTTATGCTTTCAGCCTTGTATACACCGGCTTCAACTATTATTGAATACACCTGTGATATTTCTTCCAGCGATTCCTCGTCCATTCCGGACACGATCTTTAATACCTTTGTTACCGTGTGTACCCTGTCGCCTGGGTTTATACGCTCCGGTGAATATCCAACCTTGAAATCCGCCCCGCAGACAAGACCGGATTCTTTCTCCAATACCGGAACGCATATTTCCTCTGTAACCCCCGGATATACGGTGGATTCGAAAACAACAATATCACCTTTTTTCAAATGCCTTCCTACATCCCTGCTTGCATTAATCAGAAAGGACAGATTCGGCGTTTTGTCCTCCGCGATAGGGGTTGGCACCGCAACAATATAAAATGACGCATTATCAAGAACACTGTCGTCATCCGAAAACAACGCCGTTGTGTTTCTGATAGCCTCATCTCCCACTTCACCGGTTGCGTCTATTCCTCTTTTATAGCAATTTATCTTGTATTCGCTTTTATCATATCCTATTACCTTTATTTTTTTTGCAAACTCTATTGCAAGCGGCATTCCGACATAACCAAGCCCCACTACCGCCAAAGCCTTATCACCGTTCAAAAGCTGCTGGTATACTTTCATATAAAAACCACCATTTCATTATCTTTTCTTTTGATTATATCGGATATATTGGTATCTTTAAAGGATTATAGTAAAAAATTAAAAGGTAAAAACGAAAAATTGACACTATTAACTACGTATTGGTATTTTGAAAGCAGAGTAAAATTGATTTCATTTCTGGGATGGTAAAGGAATAAGCATGTCAATAACTTTGCGTTAACTGTCCAACCCCTCGGCTTCAGCTTTACCAAGCAGATACAGGAACGGCAATGCCGGTATTTTTAGTATTGGAGTATGTGTTTTATGTTTACAAATACCACAATCCGTAAGCCTCTTTGTGATAAGGAAAGCATTTGTCACTTTTGCCTTATCATCGGACGATAGCTCCACAATAGCATCTGAAGTACTTAAGGAAGTGTCGTTACGGTATTTTACTTCACACAGGATTTTTTCCATGGGTAGTTCTATGACAATATCAACCTCTTTTTGATTGTCTTTCAGTTTTCTGAAATAACCGATGCGTGCCGAAGAACCCTGGTAGAACGATATGATATGCTTGAATACTGTGGTTTCAGCAATAATACCCATTTCCTTTTCATCAGCCAGCACATCANCTTTCATCAGTACCGCATTCCGTATAGCAGCGTCTGCAATGTAGATTTTAGGTCTTCCTTTAAGCGCTCCTTTGCTTCCGACATTAATTGGGTTGGAACGGTAAATCAGATTTGAATTTTCTAAAAAGCCAATGTAGTTTTCCAATGTAATCACACTTATATTTTCCAACTCCTTCGAGGCTTTCTGAGCATTAAAAATCTCTGATGAGTTTATACACAAATACAAAAAAAGCTTTTCAAGTAATAGTGGATTTCGTACACTAAACAATGATAAAACATCACGTTTTATTACTTTGTCGGCAACGTCTTCACGAAGTATTCTTTGCGCATAGGCGTCATCATCGGACAATACAAGTTCCGGAAACCCACCGATGGTCAAATAACGGTTAAAATGCCGCTTAAGCGGAGAAAAACGATTAAATAGATCAAATAGTTCAGCTTTTGTCAAATTTACTAGATTAATTAACTTTACAGCACTACTTATAACAGGACGGTCAGCTAATTGCAAAAGTTCACAATACTCGTAAAATGACAAGGTTGGTACCTTTAAAATCGTCCATCTGCCCGCGCCGCTATCCGCCGTTCTTTTTTCAAGTATAGGACTCGCTGAGCCTGTAGAAACCAATTTTATATTCTCCCGAGTATCGTAAAGCACTTTCATCCATAGTTCCCAATTATCCGTGTACTGGACCTCATCAAAAAAGAGATATCTTTTTCCTTGGATTGGATATAAAGATTCATAAATATTAATAACATCATCGATAGTAACAAGTTTGATGATTGGATTGTCGAAAGAAACATATAGTATATTAACGGGCGGAATTCCATGCTCCATCAAAGATTCCATCATTTGATACATGATTGTAGTTTTACCGACACGCCTTGCACCCGATAATAATGCAAATCTTCTAATTGACGGATGGGAGATCACGTTCATTGCCTCATGATAAGCAAACCTTTTCTGAGGGCGTGAATGTTCCCTGATTGTTTTTGGATTTCTCCACCACGGATTATATTGCTGCAATACCCTTATAACTTGCTCTTCAGAAATAAAAGCCATCAATCTCACCCTATTTTATATTGTACTATAAATTTGTTTACGATTAAATATTAGTATACTATAAATTATACACCTACTTATTATAAGTATATTTTATATATTTCCTAACAAAAAATCAAGACCTTTATTTTTACCGAAGTCATTGCATATTTTTCAGCCGCTGTTTATACCCTCTTTTTTCTGCTTCAAGCTCGATTCCAGGAACAATAGGGGCATAAAAAGGGTTGGATATCGTTGGTATTATTACACCGATGTCCATACTGCCGCTTTTTTTGAGCATTCTGCCTTTTTGTCTGACTAACTTATAATACCCGAATCTAAGAATACGGACCCGCGCGTACATAAAATTGACACTATTAATTGCGTATGGTATTTTGAAAATAGCAAAAAAAAACTCATTACATTTTAATAATTTTTGGGAGGGTCAAACGATGAAACACCATCTTGTAGAAGGAAAAACCTTACCCGAGGCATATCATAAGTCACTGGTGAAATTGTACCAGGAGGGCTCTAAGGTTCCATGTCCGGACTATGATACGAATATGCTGGAAACATCCCTGACCTTTTATGTTGAGAACGCTANAGCGGAACCATTCATATCCAAATTGTTTCCCGGCGGTCACCGGGAACTGCAGCAGTACACAATGGAAATCGTTGACGGCATTCTTGATTTTAAAATAGGTGACGGAAACTGCTGGGAATATACGTACCACCAAAGGTTTGCACATCAATTACCCTGGATATATTCGGAATTGAAGAAGAACCCTTATACCCGCAGGGCCGTCATGAATATCCGCGATTTTGAAGTGGACACTTCTAACACGCACCCGGCTTGCCTGCAATCAATTCAATTCTTTATCCGTGATGACAAACTGCACATGAAGATAATGATGCGATCGAACGATGCAGTTCAGGCAACCTTTATGAATGCGGTGGGCTTTATAGCATTACAGAGAAAAGCGGCGGCCAACCTCGGTTATCCGGTCGGAAGCTACACCCATACCGCCAACAGCTTCCATGCTTATGAAAGAAGCTTAAAAACCCTTGAAAAATACGTAAAGGACATCAGGGAATGTGACATCGAAGATCTAACCTATAATTATGAAGAATTCTATAAGGAGCTTATGGAAGAAAGCATTCCTGAAATCATGCAGCAGGTAAACGCTTTGAAGGAAAGCATGAAAAAGGAAT
>JGI24709J26583_10001510_pt1 | contig 19623 bp, 19 predicted proteins | sample BioPla2DNA1_FD_26583 | JGI IMG/M metagenome (IMG submission 26583) | reverse complement strand
AGTTTAAAATGGCAGTATACGATATTTGTTGACATATATGTGGGGATGTTGTAGACTTATAGCATCATTAACTTAATAAGTTTAGCCTCACTTTTGCAGTGAGGTAGAGGCGCGGTATTTAACAGTCTATAGTGGAGCTTGAGAAGCTATGAAGCTATAGAGAAGGAAATATCGCCGAAGCTTATAATATACTCGGTATTATTTGCTGGGCCTGCAGTTAAGAGCTGCAGGACTGTCTCATAAAGCTTACCCGGCTTTATGAGTTGTGCTATCTCATTCAGGGGTTGAGGACAGGAACGTAAACCAACCTGAGATAGATTCTCAGGTTATTTTATTGCATAGGAAAGAACGTNCTATTCAATAAAAATGCTCCGTAAGGATGCGCACTCACGGGTTTTGTATTAATAAGAGGAGGATTTTATGAGAAGGAGAGAAGCAGTATTATTAATTATTACCGTATTGGTGATGATGCTTGCCGTAGCATGTGGCAAGAAGAAGGATGAGGGTGTCTTTAGAGTGGGGATGGAGGCAGATTATCCTCCGTTTAACTGGACACAGATTGACGATTCCAAAGGTGCGGTACCCATTGATGGNGCTAAGGAGTATGCCGGAGGCTATGATGTTGAGATTGCTAAAAAGATAGCAGACGGATTAGGCAAGGAACTGGTTATCGTTAAGACGGATTGGGACGGCTTGTTGCCGGCATTGGTATCAGGCAAGATTGATGCCATAATCGCAGGTATGTCTCCGACAGAAGAGAGGAAGGAATCCATTGATTTTTCAGATAACTATTATGAATCTGATCTTGTAATGGTAGTGAAAAAGGGCGGCGCATATGAGAATGCCACTAAGCTTTCGGATTTTGCCGGAGCAAAGATTACGGCACAGCTTAATACATTCCATTATACTGTAATTGATCAAATCGAAGGTGTTGACAAACAGACGGCTATGAATAATTTCACAGCGATGCGGGTTGCTTTAGAATCAGGTGCGATCGACGGTTATGTATCTGAACGTCCTGAGGGAGTGAGTGCCACCACTGCCAATGACAAATTTGCAATGGTAATATTCGAAGACGGCTTTGAGACATCGCCGGATGATACGGCAATTGCGGTAGGCTTGGTAAAAGACAGTGAATTAAGAGAAGATATCAATAAGATTCTGGCTACAATATCTAATGATGAGAGAATCAGGATAATGGATGAGGCAATTAAAAATCAACCGGTATCTGAATAACTAAATTGGCATGGAGGCTGTCCGGGAGCATTTCGGCATTTAGGATAGCCTCCGGCTTTTATGTTTAGCAATTAGAAAGGCTTGGTGTAGGCTTTATGACGTGGAAGTGGTTTGTTAAAATTATCGTGGAATATTGGCCAATGTTTCTTCGGGGTGCAGGGGTAACCTTATATATATCCATTATAGGTACAATCCTCGGAGCCATCATTGGATTAATTATAGGTACGATTCGTACCATACCCCTGTCTGAAAACCCTGTTAAAAGAATTCTTATAAAGATAGTCAATATAATTCTAACAGTATATGTTGAGGTGTTTCGAGGAACACCTATGATTGTGCAGGCAATGGTTATTTATTATGGGTCACTTATGCTTTTTAACATCAATATGGATAAGATGTTTGCGGGTATATTTATAGTATCAATTAATACAGGTGCATACACCTCTGAGATTGTCCGCGGAGGAATCATCTCAATCGACAGAGGGCAGTTTGAGGCGGCTCATGCTCTGGGTATGAATCATGTTAAGACCATGCTATACGTGGTACTGCCACAGGTTGTAAGAAATATATTACCTGCTATGGGTAATGAGTTTGTTATTAATATAAAGGACAGTTCTGTTTTAAATGTTATATCCGTTTCAGAGCTGTTTTTCCAAACAAGCTCTATTACAGGAAATGTATTCCGCTTCTTTGAGCCTTTCTTGATAGCCTGTATTGTATATCTTATAATGACATTGACAGTAACGCGAATTCTTAGGTTTATTGAAAAGAAGATGGATGGTCCTGAGAATTTTAACGTAATTCCCGGTAATCAGATGCAGGTAACCAGACCTGAAGATATTGCAAAGAAGACCGGGCAGACCGGCTATTAGGCTTAGAGGAGGGCAGATTTATGGATAAAATAATAGAAGTTCGCCATTTAAGCAAATGGTTTGGTGCAAATGAAATATTATCGGATATAAATTTCTCGGTTAATAAGGGTGAAGTGGTATGTATAATCGGTTCGTCGGGTTCAGGTAAATCCACTCTTCTCAGATGTATTAATTTACTGGAGAAGCCAACCGGCGGGGAAATTATTTATAACGGTAAGAGTGTTTTGGACAATAAGCATGATGTTTATGCATATAGAACAAAGCTTGGAATGGTGTTCCAGCAGTTCAACCTTTTTAATAATCATAACGTGCTCAGTAACTGTACGATTGCACAGATGAAGGTTCTTAACCGCAGTAAGGATGAAGCAGAAAAGACAGCAATGAAGTTTCTTAAGGTTGTTGGTATGGACCAATTTATAAATGCAAAACCCAGACAGCTTTCCGGAGGAATGAAGCAAAGGGTTGCTATAGCCAGGGCGTTGTCTATGGAGCCGGATGTACTGCTGTTTGATGAGCCAACATCGGCCCTTGATCCCGAGATGGTAGGAGAAGTACTGAATGTTATGAAGGATCTTGCCAAGAGCGGATTAACCATGCTGGTTGTAACTCATGAGATGGGATTTGCCAGAGAGGTGGCTGACAGGGTGGTATTCATGGACCAAGGNGTTATTACCGAAGAAGGAACACCCGAGGAAATATTTAATAATCCTAAGCAGGAAAGAACAAGAGAATTTTTAAGAAGAATCTTAAGAGATTCAAAGACAGAGTAATTATAGATAAGAAGGAGCATGTCTGTATACCTTATTTGATAATAGGGATAGGATATGCTCCTTAATTATATGGTATTATTTTATTTCACGGGCAGGCATTTCAGACGGAATAGTCGGGGTAGCGCTGGAAGGATTAGGCTGTGTTATTTCCGGTGTAATCGATGTAATCTTATTTTTATCATCATTATCATTCTTTACACCGGTTCTCTTCGTCGGTGTGGCTTTATTATCGTTATATCTGTCCATTATTGATTAATATTCTCCTTTCATAACAGTGTGCTTAAAAGCTGACTTTACAGCAGAGTTCTGTATTAGTGTGAGTAGATTGACAGGATTTATTCAATACAAATGTGTAATATAAATTAAGAATTGGCCTAATATTTGGGAGAAAACATTATTAATTAATATAAATGTAACAAATAATTAAAATAAATGAAATAAAATTCTGTCAGGATACTGTCGGACAATTCTTAGTATAAACAACCCACCCGTAGTACATAACAATATATACCATATTGCGTAAAGCCTTATGATATTAGGGTTTAACAATGATAAACATGGATAAAAAAAGAAAATATAATTACATAAAATAGAAGGATATTGTGTAAAACAATCCAATTAATCTCCAGTAATTAGGGAGTCCTCCATTAATTAACGGTTGAAGCCGATGTTCTACTATGGTAGTCTTAAGGAGCAGCAAGACAGACACCATATAGGAGGTATTAATAATGAAAAAGATAATCGTAACTTTATGTTCACTGGTATTGTCACTTGCAGGTACATTCGGCATAAATCAGCTTGCATCTAATGATGAAGCAATCATATATAGAAATACGGAACAGGTTGATATAGAAGAGGATGCCGAAGCAGATGCAGCTTCTAATATAGAAGAGGATGCCCCTAAGGCTGAAGATACTGATTTGATCGAAGCAGAAGATACTAAGGATGAAAAGGAAGTTAAGGAAACCAAGGAAGCTAAGAAAACCAAGGAAACTAAGAAAGCCAAGGAAGCTAAGAAGGCTGATAAGTCTCATAAAGCAAATGAAGTAAAGAAGGAAGAAAACGTAAAGCAGGTTAACAAAAATAACGGTAACGGCAATAACAATAAAAAGAATGCTGATAACACCAAAAATTCTAAAGCCGACAAAAATAATGCTTATGTATATAAGAATGTGGACCTGTCAAAGTATGATATACCCGATGATATTCTTACCATAATAAACAATAAGATAAATAATAAATTCACACCTACAAAACCGGCTCCTACAGCCACACCTTCACAGCCTACCCCTACAAAGCCGGCTCCTACAGCCACTCCTGTACCGACAAAGGCTCCGACCGATAATTCCGGAATCAACCAAAACTTTGCGGATGAGGTATTAAGACTTGTTAATATTGAACGTTCTAAGGCGGGACTTTCTCCTCTTACTACAAATGCAACATTGAAGGCAGCGGCAGATAAGCGAGCACAGGAAACAGAGATATCATTCTCACACACAAGACCTAACGGAAGCAAATTCTCAACCGTTCTACAGGAATACGGAATTTCATATAGAACAGCAGGAGAGAATATAGCCTATGGTCAGCGATCTCCACAGGAGGTTGTAAACGGATGGATGAATTCTCCGGGACACAGAGCCAATATTCTAAACAGCAGCTTTGGAAAAATCGGTATAGGTGTATACCAATCTAAGGGAGTTATCTATTGGACTCAGTTATTTACTAACTAAATAAAAGTAAATAAGTATTATAAGGAGTACGGTTTTATGCCGTACTCCTTATAACCGTTTTACATATTTGGAACTATTATGCGGGTAATAACGTCTAATGATTACAAGGAACAAAAATTGTACAAATGATAAGTACATATTTAATATGTTTAGGATAGCTAATTTGTGGAACAAGCAATAGAATGGAGGAATTATTATGACTAAGAAAAAACTGCTTAAGACATTTGCATTAGGCTTATGTATGTCATCATTATTTGCCGGAACTATGAATATGGGAACGGCATATGCACAATCAGGAGGCGGAGTATCGCCTTCATTTGGAGGGACTTACAGTCAGGATTATAATATTCTGTATGAAAAGCAGAAGGAATTGGACCAGGTTTTATTCGTAGATAATGCTAAAGAAATAGAAAAAAGAGGCTTCAAGGTAATATATACCGGTGTGGCTGATAACTATGTTGAGGTGGGAATTAGCCCATATAGCGAAGAGAATGCCGCATATCTTTATGNTCTGATTTTAGATGATCAGGTTAAGATTGTTGCTTCCGAGGAAATAGTTCCGTATATTGCTCCCGACGAAGGGGGAAATGCCGCCAGTCCTGTAGATTCAGATACGGTAGTATCTCCTGTTATGGATATGGGCGACGATACACCTGTATCGAATGAAAGCTCTGATGAGGCTTTGATAAAAGAGAGGGAGAAGCTTTTAGCCGATGAGGCGGAGGAACTTACAATACAAATCGAATCTGTTGAAGGCAGTGAGCCTGNAGATTCAGTAGCTCCTGAATTGATTCGTCAGACGGCTGTAACTGAAGATTTACCCGAAACCGATGATGGTATAGCAGTAGACGCAGATATTCAGCTCGTATCAGCGCAGGATGATATGGTAAAAACAACGGCTGTAAATAATATAGAAAATGAAGATAAGGGCTTACCGACTGCCAGTATTACAGCAATAGTAGCTGCAGGAGCATTAATTATTGCAGGAACAGCTTATGCTTCGGTAAAGAAGAAGGATCTAAAGAAAACCAGATAATTGATATATTTCAATTAAGCCAACGGATTTTAACACTCCGCTGGCTTTTATTGATTAAATTTATACTATTTACAAAAAATGGATATTTATGATATACTTATAGTTGTGTAACATAATGTTAATAATTGCTTTATATTATAATCGGTGTTAATATTATTATTGCTACGTTTAAACTTATGAGGTTTGGGAAGATTTATATTTAGTGTAATTTCCAATGTGTAATAATAAAGAAAGAAGGAAGCAACATGGTTGTCAAAGTATATGATAATGCCGCTGAATATTTAATAGATAATGAAGAAGCACTTTTAGAACAGGAGGCAGTAAGCCAACTGGTACTATATGATGCATATAAATCCAGACAAAGCCCTGAGGAGATTCGGGGATTATTCGGCGTGGTTATAGATTACGAACATACCATATTGCATTTTAGCAATTTGCCTTCTCAGAATCTGTCAATTTATATACAGGATTACAGTAAGGATATACGCTCGGCTGTCAGGCTACTGGCCGACTATATGCTGGAAAATCATATTGCACCTAAAGGAATATATGGGAAATATGAGGTATGTGAGGCCTTTATCGAGCAGTATAAGAGAGGAACCGAATGTGAATTTGCAGAGAGAATGGCAATGAATATCATGGAAATTAGGCAGGTCAATGACATTAAGCCTGTTGTCGGCCTGACGAGACTTGCAATACCAAATGAAGTTAAACAGATAACCGAATGGATGGTTCAGTTTCAGATTGAGGCATTGGCTAAGGAAATAGATTATGAATCCGCATTGGTAACCAGCAGCAAATTGATTAATAACAATAAGCTATATGTGTATGAAGATGCTCAAAACACTGTGGTATCCATGGCAGCAGCTACAAGGAAACTTCCTCATGGTATAGCAATCAGCTATGTATATACGCCGGAGGAATATAGAGGAATGGGTTACGCGGCTGCAAATATATATTATATCAGCAAAAAATACCTGGCGGAAGGTAATGAATTCTGTACTCTGTTCGTCGATAAAGAGAATCTGCTTTCAGNAAGAGCATATGAAAAGGTTGGATTTAAAGTNCTGGATGATATTTATGAATATAAGTTACTTCAGGCATAAGCAAATAAAAAGGGATGTTTTAAACATCCCTATCGTTTCTCTCCTCTAAAGCATAATCCGATTGCCCCCGGTCCTGAATGAGAACCAATACTGGGACTTACATAATTTATAAGAATCTTCTTATGGGGTAATGCCTCTTTAACCATGTTGGCAAGATAGTCTGCATCCTCCGGTGCGTCTCCATGGGCTATACAGACAATATCATGGTCATCCTTAAATTTTCCCATGCTTTCTATCATATCATTACAAATAATTGACAGAGATTTCTTTCTGCCTCTGGCATTATTAAGAGGCACAAGATGTCCNTCTTCATCTATACGCAGAATGGGCTTAATTCCCATCATCGTACCGATAAATGCAGTGGTTTTGGAGATTCTGCCGCCCCTTTGCAGATGGTTAAGATCGTCTACTGTAAATCTAACGCATATTTCCTGTTTATGCTCCTCAAGCCAGGAGGCTATTTCATCTATTGTTTTACCTTCTTCTTTCATCTGAACAGCCATCATTACAAACATGCCTTCACCCATGGAGGCATTAAGAGTATCTATGACAATAATCTTAGCACCGGGGTTTTCCTCGCACAGCTCACGGGCGCCTGCCATTACATTATTGCAACCCCCGCTTAATGCTGAAGAAAAGCTGATATGAAGAATATCAAGACCTTGATTTAAATAATTTTGAAAGGTCTCCCTGATTACCTCGGGATTACTTGCCATAGTGGTAGGCATATGACCTTCTCTCATCTTATCATAGAATTCCTTTGGTGTGAGATTTATTTCATCCCCATATGTTATACCTTCCAGGTCATAGTAATGAGGAATGATACCAATATTCTTCTCTTTTATGTAATCTTCAAGCAGGTCGGAATTTGAATCAGCAGTAATAACAAAATCTTTCATCCTAAAACCTCCTTCTCCTATATACATACTTATTCTACTAGAGAAACCGCGAATAGGCAATAATTATTTATACTTTATTTAGGATATGTTTATAAATAGTTTATTATTGTATTATATAAGAGCGGCGATTCACAATAGCAATTGGAATCGCCGTGATTTTATCTGGTATATCTTTTTTCGAAGTAGGACAGTATTTTATATAGGCCGGTAGCAACAATACATAGGATAACAACACTCATAATTACCCAGTCGAGCCTAAATACCTGGCTTCCATAGATAATCAGATATCCCAGCCCAGCCTTGGCGGCTAAAAATTCTCCGATTATGACACCTACAAGGGATAATCCAATATTAACCTTCATCAGGCTAATCATAGATGGAATGTTAGATGGAAGGACTACCTTAAACAGTACATCTTTTTTCTTTCCTCCCAGTGTGTAAATCAATTTAATCTTATCTTCCTCAACTGCTTTAAAATCAGAGTATAGAGTAATAATGGATCCGAATAACGCAACCGATACGGCGGCAACGATTATGGTCTTCATATTTGCACCCAGCCATACAATGAACACCGGAGCGAGAGCCGATTTTGGAAGGCTGTTTAAGACTATGAGATAAGGCTCCAGAACCTTAGATAAGCTATCGTTCCACCATAGGAGCGTCGCTATAATTAGTCCTACTATATTAACCAGGGCGAAGCTGACCAGGGTCTCTAACAGTGTGATACCGATATGATAAANCAACTGACCGTCAATCGTCATATGAGCAATTGTTTTCATAACCCGAAGGGGACTTGAAAATATAAAGGGATCCACAATACCAATATGTGTACTGATTTCCCAGAAAGCTATAAATCCAATTAATAAAAGGTATTGATATATTCGAATTTTACGTTTTAGTAAAAGATGCTTCCTGACATAGGCTTTCTGAGCAGCTGAAATGTTTAAGCTTTCGCTTGAAACCTTTCTATTTTTCCTGCTCATTATGATTTAACTCCTTCCATATAGCATTAAAGTAATCCTTGAACTCCGGAGCGCTTCTGGCTGCAAACGGTGTTCTATCCGATATGGAAAGCTTGATGTCGAAGGTCCGCTTTACGGTTCCCGGTCTTTCGGATAGGACTATGACCCGGTCTGACATACTTATGGCCTCAGATATATCGTGCGTAATCAATATGGCTGTTTTCTTCTCCTGATGAATAATGCTCCATATATCATCTGCCACCTCGAGTCTTGTTTGGTAATCGAGGGCAGAAAAGGGTTCATCAAGAAGTAAAATATCCGGTTCCAGCAAAAGGGTGCGTATTAAAGCTGCCCTTTGTCTCATTCCACCGGATAGTTCTGAGGGGTATGAGTTTTTAAATGTAATCAGGCCATAGGTATTCAGCAGTTCGTTAATCTGTACATAGCTGTTCTCGGACAGTTTATGCTGAATTTCCATTCCTAGGGTTACATTTCTCAAGGTGTCACGCCAGTCCAGCAGATGGTCCTTCTGAAGCATATATCCGATATTTTTACCGGAAGATTTGATGTCCTTATCGTTTATATATATGGAACCGCTGCTTGGTGTAAGCAAGCCGGCGATCAGAGAAAGCAGAGTAGATTTGCCACAGCCACTTGGTCCGACGATCCCTAAGAATTCGCCGTCATTAACATGAAAAGAAACATCCAGTAACGCCGGTGTTTCTCCATCCAGACTATGGTAGGTATAACTAATATGATCTATACGAAGTAATTCGCTCATATCGTACCTCCCTGTTTGCTTATACATTATTATATGAAGCCATTAATGTTAGGTTACTTAACAATAGGCAATGTATGTTGACTTTGTAATATGCAAATTATATAATGATTTTAACTNATTTAGGATGGAAATTTNNACATGTAAATGGTTATTTTCTATGGGTTTTACATAGTATAGATAATTAGGATGGGAGGATTGATAGTGTGGAAAAGAAAACACCTCTTTATGATTGCCATATACAGGCAGAGGGGAAAATAGTATCGTTTGCAGGATATCTGCTCCCGGTACAGTATAAAACAGGGGTCATAGCAGAGCATATGGCGGTCAGGAAATCCGCCGGTATCTTTGATGTGTCTCATATGGGCGAGATTATTATTAAAGGAAACGATGCCTTAGACAATATACAGATGCTTGTAACCAATGATTGCAGTAAGATGACGGACGGACAGGTTAGATACAGTCCAATGTGTTATGAGGACGGTGGAGTGGTCGATGATTTACTCGTCTATAGGGTTAATGTAAACGAGTATATGATAGTAGTTAACGCATCTAACCGCCATAAGGATGTGGAATGGATGAAGTCTCATTTATTTGGTGATGCAGAGCTAACGGATATTTCTGATGAGACCGCGCTTATTGCTCTTCAGGGACCAATGTCATTGTCTATTCTCGGTAAACTTACGGACGAAGCTCATCTGCCCGTAAAATATTATACATTCAAAGAAGATGTGAATGTGTCGGGAATAAGCTGTATGATATCAAGGACCGGTTATACCGGCGAGGACGGCTATGAGATATGCTGTAAGAACGAGGATGCGGTAAGACTTTGGGAGCTTCTTTTGGATGCAGGCAAAGAATATGGTTTAATACCATGCGGCCTCGGAGCCAGAGATACACTTCGTCTGGAAGCCGGAATGCCTCTCTATGGTCATGAGATGGATGAGAATATAACTCCCGTAGAGGCGGGACTTGGCTTTGCGGTGAAGCTCAATAAGGATGACTTTATCGGTAAGCAGGGTATCATTGACAGAGGAACCCCTATAAAGACCCGTGTGGGACTTAAGATAACGGGCAGGGGAATTGCGAGAGAGAATTGTACGGTATATTGTTATGATAAGGAAATCGGAAGAACAACCTCGGGTACACATGCTCCGTATTTGGGATATCCCATAGCAATGGCTCTATTAGATATTGATACGGCACATATTGGAACGAAGCTGGAGGTAGATGTCAGAGGAAGAAGAATCGAGGCTGAGATAGTGACGTTACCGTTCTATATGAAATAGATCATATTTTATATTTATATATAACATATACAACGTATACAACGAGGAGGTTATATTATGAGTAATGAGTTCTTGTTTACACAATCCCATGAATGGGTACAGTTTTTGGACGATACAACAGCAAGGATAGGTATTTCCGATTATGCACAGAGTGAGCTGGGCGACTTGGTTTTTATTAGTCTTCCCGAAGAGGGTGACGAGGTTGTCGTAGGGGAATCATTCGCGGATGTGGAATCCGTAAAGGCGGTTTCCAATGTATATAGTCCTGTAACAGGCACTATTAAGGCGATAAATGAGGATCTTCTTGATCAGCCGGAGCTTGTCAATTCAGATGCCATGGATTCTTGGTTTATAGAAGTGGAGAATATCACGGATAAAGCCGCATTATTGACAGAGGAGGAGTATAAGAAGCTTATAGAAGAGTAAATATCATCCGGATTAGGAGGTTAGCATATGGGTACCTATGTTCCAAATACTAAGGAAGAACAGCATAGGATGCTTAAGGCTATCGGGCTTAACTCTATGGATGAGCTTTTTGATGTCATACCTGATGAAGTAAAGCTTAATGGCCCCTTAGATATTCCCAAGGGCATGTCTGAGATGGAAGTGTCCATGAAAATGAGAGAAATTGCAGATAAGAATAAGGTTTTTAAATCTGTATTTAGAGGCTGTGGTGCATATCGCCATTATATACCTGCTATTGTAAAACAGGTTGTCTCTAAGGAGGAGTTTATTACGGCATATACACCTTATCAGGCTGAAATAAGCCAAGGGATTTTACAGTCAATCTTCGAATTCCAGACCATGATATGTGAGCTGACAGGAATGCAGGTGTCAAATGCTTCGGTTTATGACGGTGCCACTGCGGCTGCGGAAGCCGTCATCATGAGTAAGGAGAGAAAAAGAAAAAAGGCACTGATATCAGCATCTGTAAATCCTATGATTATTGAAACCATAGGCACNTATATTACAGGTACCGATATGGATATGGATATAATTCCGGTTAAGGATGGATTGACGGATTTAGAGAGTCTTAAGGATATGCTGGATGAAGACACGGCATGTGTACTGATCCAACAACCGAATTTCTACGGGCTTTTGGAGGACGGTGACGGTATCGGTGGCATATTGTCCGGGTCGGATATTAAATATATCATGAGCTGTAATCCCATTTCTTTAGGAGTTTTAAAGGCACCTGCCGAATACGGTGTGGACATAGCGGTCGGGGAAGGGCAACCCCTCGGTATTGGGCTGTCATTCGGTGGGCCATATCTTGGATTTATGGCAACCACTGATAAGCTTATGAGAAGACTTCCCGGAAGAATCGTAGGAGAAACCAAGGATTCGCAGGNTCGACGCGCNTNTGTCCTTACATTGCAGGCCAGAGAGCAGCATATACGCCGTGAGAAGGCTTCCAGTAATATCTGCTCCAATCAGGCACTTTGTGCAATGACAGCNGCGGTTTATCTGGCTGCCGTGGGTAGAAATGGCTTAAANCAGGTAGCCTCTCTTTCCATGTCAAAGGCTCACTATCTGGCAGAGCGTCTGTGNGAGATTGAAGGATTCGATATGGTCTATAAGGGTGAATTCTTTAATGAGTTTGTTACCACGGCAGGTACGGATGTGGATAAGCTGCTTGGAACACTGGAGGAGCATGGAATATTGGGAGGATATCCGTTAAACGACAAACATATTCTTTGGTGTGCCACAGAGCTGAATACCAAGAATGAAATAGATGCCATGATAGAGATTCTTAAAATGGAGGTTAATTAATGAAGCTGATTTTTGAGAAGGGAAATACGAATCGCGGATTAACTTTAATGCCTGAATGTGATGTTCCGGTGGTTAATGTAAGCGCAGGCTTTGAAAGAAAGAGGGAGCTTAATCTTCCCCATGTCTCTGAAACGGAAATCAGCAGACATTATACCGAGCTTACAAAGCGCACCTTCGGAGTGAATAACGGTTTTTATCCCCTTGGATCCTGCACCATGAAATATAACCCTAAGATAAATGATGAGATAGCCAGACTTCCTGGATTTTCTGATGTTCATCCGTTGCAGCCTGAACACACCGTTCAGGGCTGTCTTGAGGTATATTATTTAGCGGATAAATACCTTAGCAAAATCACAGGTATGGATCATATGGATTTTCAGCCGGCAGCAGGTGCTCATGGGGAATTTACAGGATTGAAGCTTATCTGGGCATATCACATGGACAGGAATGATACCAAGAGAGATAAGATAATAGTTCCTGATTCTGCCCATGGTACTAATCCGGCCAGTGCCGCCATGGCAGGCTTTACTGTAATCAATGTGCCTTCGACCGAGGAAGGCTTCGTAGATACAGACGCCCTCAGAGAGGTAGTCGGAGAGGATACCGCAGGCTTTATGCTGACCAATCCCAATACAATTGGGTTATTTGAGGAGAATATACTCGAGATAACCAGCATTATACATGAAGCCGGTGGCTTGAATTACTATGACGGTGCCAATCTAAATGCCATTATGGGAGTGGCAAGACCGGGTGATATGGGATTCGATGTGGTTCATCTGAATCTTCATAAGACATTTTCGACACCTCACGGTGGAGGTGGTCCGGGAAGCGGCCCTGTAGGCTGTAAGGAATTTTTGGCTAAATATCTTCCGACTCCCAGAATTGTATGTAGGGACAATATATATACCTTTGAGGATAAGAGCGAGAAGAGTATAGGGCGTGTCAAGGACTTCTATGGTAATTTCCTGGTAGTCGTACGGGCACTAACCTATATAATGACCTTGGGAAGAGAAGGACTAAAGGATGCATCTGAAAATGCGGTTTTAAATGCCAATTACATGATGCATAATCTAAAGGATACCTTTACAATTCCCTTTGGTAAAGGACGCTGTATGCATGAATTTGTAATTTCACTGGAGAAGCTTAAAAAGGATAAATCAGTATCAGCACTGGATTTTGCAAAAACATTACTGGATTATGATATTCATCCCCCCACAATGTATTTTCCGCTTATCGTTCATGAAGCACTGATGGTTGAACCTACGGAAACTGAGACTAAGGAAACCCTAGACAGGGCTATTGAAATATTTAAGGAAGTTCATAACAAGGCCTATGAGGAGCCCGAACTGCTCCATGCCAGTCCTACGACCAAACCAATCGGTCGTCCGGACGAGGTAATGGCCGCAAGAAATCCTATCTTACGAGCAAACACTTAATAGTATTGTACCTGACACCATATTTAGGAAGAGTGATGAGTATTAACCGTTTGAAATATTATATTACCAATGAGACGAACCCATATATGAACCTGGCTGTGGAGGAGTATCTTCTACATAACGTAACCAATGATGAGTGCATAATGTATCTGTGGCAGAATGAGAAGACCGTCGTTATCGGCCGAAACCAAAATCCCTGGAAGGAATGTAGGATTAAGGAGTTAAACGAAGCCGGTGGAAGGCTTGTAAGACGCCTGTCCGGCGGTGGAGCAGTCTATCATGATATGGGTAATCTGAATTTTACATTCCTATTGACTAAGGATAACTATAACGTCGATAAGCAGCTGGAGATAATTATCAAGGCTATTAATGATCTGGGCATTCCTGCCGTCAAATCGGGTAGAAATGATATTGCCGTGGAGGGCAGAAAATTCTCGGGTAATGCTTTTTATTCTGTTGGGAATCAATGCTATCATCACGGAACCGTTCTGGTGGACGCAGATATTTCAAGCCTGTCAAAATACCTGAATGTCTCCAAAACAAAACTTAAATCCAAGGGAGTATCCTCTGTTGTATCCAGAGTAGCAAACCTAATGGAATTCAGACAGGATATTACTGTTGAAATGCTAAAGGACAGGCTTATTACTGCTTTTGGTGAAGCCTATAATCTTGAGCCTACAAAGATGGATATGGCCTTGTTGCCCCATGAGAAAATAAAGCATATATCGGAGAAATTTTCGTCCTGGGACTGGAACTATGGGAGGAAGATAGAGTTTAGTGACAGCTTTGAAGGAAGATTTGACTGGGGTGATATTGAACTGCAGCTTATAGTGGAGGGCGGTATCATAAAGGATTGCAGGGCATATTCGGATTCGCTCGATACTGAGCTGTTCGGGGAGCTGCCTAAGTATCTTAAGAGAAGCATTTTTACAGCCGAGGCTATGGAAGAAGCCTTAAGAAACATTAAGACAAAAAATTATAAGAAGCAGATTATAGAGGATATCGTGTCGTTAATTCATGAGGGATTCTAATATTAATAATTACCTAATAAATGACAACGGCTTGGAGGATGATTGCATGAAGGACAGCTATGATATAGTTATTATCGGCTCGGGCCCGGGAGGCTATGTGGCAGCCATAAAGGCTGCAAAGTTGGGTAAAAGAACCGCAGTTATTGAAAAAGGAGATATTGGAGGCACCTGCCTTAACCGTGGATGTATACCCACGAAGACATTGATGCACAGCACCCGTTTTCTCACGGAGATTAAGCTCATGGAGGAAGCCGGTTTATCATTTACGGGACTGAATCTCGATTATAATAAGCTGATGGTTAGAAAGAATGAGGTTGTCTCCAGGATTCGTAAAGGAATTGAAGGGCTTTTTAAGGCAAACGGGGTTACCGTATACCAAGGAGAGGCTAAGATTATATCGAAGAATAAAGTAAGGATTACATCCGATGACAATGTAAGTGATATCGAAGCCGAAAATATTCTGATTGCCACAGGCTCTGTGCCTGTCATTCCCCCTATCCCCGGTTCGGATTTAGAGGATGTGGTGACCAGTGATGATTTACTGGACGGTGATAATCGGCTCTATCGTAAGCTCTTAATTATCGGCGGCGGTGTCATCGGTGTGGAAATGGCAACGATTTATAAGGAACTTGGCTGCGAAGTAGAGATTATTGAAGCCATGGACAGAATTCTGTCCGGTATGGATAAAGAGATTTCCCAGAGTATTACCATGGGGCTGAAAAGGAAAGGGATTATTGTTCATACGGGAGCTAAGGTAACAAGGATTTATGAGGATAGCTCCAATGGGCTGATGTGTGAATATATTGAGAAGGACAATGTGAAAGTAACAAACGCCGAGGGTATATTATTGTCAGTAGGAAGACGTTCTAATACGGAAGGATTATTCGGAGAGGATATTTCTCCGAAGATGGATGGTTCCTGTATTAAAGTAGATTCTAATTTCGAGACGAGTGTTCCGGGCATATATGCCATAGGAGATGTTATTCGTGGCAAACAACTTGCCCATGCGGCCTCAGCCCAGGGTATAGCAGCCGTGGAAATAATCTGCGGTCACATACCATCCATTGATTTGGATGTAATACCGTCCTGTATATATACTGTACCTGAGGTTGCATCCGTGGGCATGGATGAAGCAGAGGCTAAGGTTATGGGATATGATATTAAGGTCGGCAAATATCCTATGCTTGGTAACAGCAAAACCCTGTTGTCCATGGGTGAGAGGGGCTTTATCAAGATAATATGCGAGGCGAAGTCAGGAATGCTCCTTGGGGCTCAACTTCTATGTGACAGAGCTACCGATATGATTGGTGAACTGGCTCTGGCAATATCAAAAAAGCTTACTTATAAGGATTTAGGTTCAATAATAAGACCTCATCCTACCTACGAGGAGGCAATCACCGAGGCTGCAGAAGACATTGAAAACATGGCAATCCATATAATGCCCAAAAGACAAATATAGACCTAACATAGATTCGAGTTAAACCGGGGAGATTACAGATTCTTATAATAAAATACCGCTATCTGAGTTCGGTCCCTTAGGTTTAGCTTATCTAAGATACTGCTTATATTATTGCGGACGGTACCCTCACTTAGGAAAAGCTCCTCTGAGATTTCCTTATTAGAGAGGCCGTCTGCGATTTTCTTTATAATATCGTATTCTCTCTCCGAAATACCAAAACTCTCATAATTGCTGAAATTCTCAGACCTACCCATAAGATTTGGTAATTTGACTATGATTTCATTTCCATAAACATTCTGTCCCATATATACAGCCTTAATGGCAGGAATGATGCATTCATAGTTTTGCTTTAACATATAGCCCTTTGCTCCGATATTAAGGGCTTTTATAATATATTCATCATCCAAAAATGTGGTCAAATAAAGGATTTTGGCATCCTCATATTCCTTCAGAATGGTTTCTCCTGCCTCCAGTCCGGTCATATTCTCCATGCGAATATCCATTAAAAGCACATCAGGTCTTAGGCTTTTATACATCTCGATAGCCTCAAGGCCGGAGTTCCCTGTTCCCACCACTTCTATTTCATGGTCTGCCGACAAAATAATCTTTAAAGACGAACAGACCAGCTTATCATCGTCAACCAGTAAAACCCTCATGTCAATTCTCCTTTCTTATTTATCGGTACCCATTTCGGTACCAGGTACCGTACCTGGTACCGTACCTGGTACCGAAATGGGTACCGAAATGGTACCGAATTAAGGTATCGGAATAGTAATAAATATTCTGAAGCCATCCTCCGTAGAGATATTCAGGTTACCTTTGAAGCTTTTAACTCTGTCTGCTATGTTGCGAAGACCCATCTCTTCTCTGTATTCATATGATTCCAGGTGTTGGCGGATATGGGATTTCTTCTGCTCGCTAATGGTTCCGTTATCACTTATGATTAGCTGATAAAGGGCCGGATGCTCTCTTATGATGACATGTGCCCGGGTAGCGTTAGAGTGCTTCATGATATTTGCCAGTGCTTCCTTTGTAATGGCTATAAAGCAATATCTTAAGGCAATGGGAAGAGGCTTCGCCACATCATATTCAAAATCTATCTTACAGAATGTAAATTCTTTTATCATCTGTTCGATCTGGCTATATAAATCTACGGATTCGTCATGCATATTATGGATGCTGTTGCGGATGTCATCCATACCCTGGGAAAGGGAATTTTTCAGATTGGATAGCTCATCATGGATGATCTTTTCTTTTGTGATGGTAAGTAAAGCACCAACCTGCAGAATCGCTCTGGAGAGAAGATGACCGATATTATCATGTATTTCTCTGGATATTCGATTACGTTCATTTAGGGTGGCCAGATTGATTTCATAGTCCTGATTTTTTAATATACTTTGATTTTTATCCTCCAAAAGCTGAGAATAGGATGAAGAAGCATCCCTTAGTTCATTATAATCTGTCAGTAGGCTATTAAGCTTATCTGTCTTAATCTTTAGTAAAATGGCTCCGAGCATGATAAGCATTGTAAATACAAAGTATGTAAGGTCATATTGCCTTATATTTACAATGAACAATAGAATTACAGCCAATGAAAAGGCCTGATATTTTCTACTTATTATATCGTATAGAAGAACCGGCAAAAGAATTATATAGCCGGGGATAAAATAACACATAGCAGCATATACCATACACCCGTACAATGAGATCCTATCGTTCTCGAAGTAATAGGAAAGGCAGCTTAACAGAATGGTAATTATGGCGGGTATTACGGCATATAGGCTATAATCGTGCAGAATATATATTACCATCGCAGATATGAACAGTAGTATTTTATCGAATAACTCGTACATATTGCACTCCTTAGAATTTAGTTCTGACATAATTTGTTACATGTATATTTTCAGTATTACATGAGATGTTTTTATTGTCAATCAGTGAAATACAACAGGATTTGTATTGAGCGGACGGTAGTATATGAATCCCATATATAATGACATTTGTCATGGGAATAAGTGACGCAATTCACTACACAGAACTTTTTAATTTAGGTATAGTGGTATTAATAAAAAATGTATCTAATGACGCAAAATATATATTTAGGAGGCAAACAAAAATGATAGTTAAGGTTGATGGACTCGTAAAGAGATACGGAAAGCTTGTAGCTTTGGACTATTTGAGTTTCGATGTTAAAGAAGGTGAGATATTCGGACTTCTGGGACCTAACGGCTCAGGAAAAACGACAGCGATTAACTGTATTCTATCGCTGTTGAAATATGATAAGGGCAATATTGAGATATTCGGAAAACCGATGGGCCCCGATAGATACGACATCAAGCGTGATATAGGTATAATCATGCAGAACGTGGCTGTATTTGATGAACTGACCGTATATGAAAATATATATTATTTCTGTAGTCTGTATATAAAGGATAAGAGTAGGATAAAGGAGCTTACCGAGGAAGCTATAAGATTTGTTTCCTTAGAGGATTATACCAAGTTCTATCCTAAAAAGCTTAGCGGAGGTTTACTGAGAAGATTAAATATTGCCTGCGGTATCGCCCATAAGCCAAAGCTGATTATTCTGGATGAACCCACGGTGGCGGTCGATCCTCAAAGCAGAAATAAAATCCTCGAGGGGATTAAACAGCTTAATGAACAGGGTGCCACCATTATATATACTTCTCATTATATGGAGGAGGTAGAGCAAATCTGTAACAACATAGCGATTATTGACAAAGGAAAGGTTGTTGCTCAGGGTACTAAGGAAGAGCTAAAGGCTATGATTTCTATTAGCGAGAAGATAACCATTGAGACCTATCAGATTACAGAAGAACAGCTTATGACAATCAGGGATATGCCTAATGTCATATCAGTTACATATGATGACAACCAACTGGAGATTAAGTCCGGAAAGGGTAAAAACAATCTGTTGCAGGTACTTCATTACATGGAGAATAATAACATAGGTTTCGGTAAGGTGTTTACGCAGTTACCTACATTAAATGACGTGTTCCTTGAGATTACCGGTAAGGAGTTAAGGGATTAGAAAGGTGGTAAAGTTATGGCATTTCAATTATATAAAACCAGGCTTAAATGCCTGTTTCGAAATAAGGAGAACATTTTCTGGAGCTATGTATTTCCCATGGCTTTGGTTACTCTGTTTTATTTTGCCTTTAATAATTTGTTCTCATCAAGCGATATAAAGACTATAAATATTGCATATGTGCATTCCCAGACTGAGCA
>JGI24709J26583_10001509_pt1 | contig 19636 bp, 19 predicted proteins | sample BioPla2DNA1_FD_26583 | JGI IMG/M metagenome (IMG submission 26583) | reverse complement strand
TTTTGACATAATAACGTGGCCGGCGATGTGCCGGACAATGGCGGCCATGGCGGAATTGGCATACGCGCACGTTTGAGGGGCGTGTGGGAGACCGTACGAGTTCAAGTCTCGTTGGCCGCACCAGTTAGCCTTGCGACGACTGCCGACGATTCGTTGCAAGGCTTTTGTTTTGTATCAAAGCAGTGCTGGTCAAACTAGACGTCAAGTTTATAAGATTGCCATGTCAATGCCGGTTAGCTGAATTGATGCTGATGTCGACATGTTATTGAAGGATTGCCATTTTATGAGTTCGTATGAATATTACGCGCCTTACGGGATCAGTCGTGACGTTTATTTACAATCTGAAGACGCCATGAAGATGATTACTCCTGTCTTCGAGCGCATCTCAACTGTCAAAGAGAAAAGGCAGCTCGAAGTCATTCGCGCGTTTCAAGACTCGTACGTATCTGAAAGCAGTTTTTTATCCAAAACAGGCTACGGCTACAACGATATTGGACGTGATCGAACAGAACATGTTTTTGCACAAGTATTTGGAACAGAAGATGCCCTTGTCCGCCTTCAGTTTTCCTCTGGCACGCATGTTATCTCGACTTGTCTTCGCGGATTGCTTTCACCGGGTGACGATCTTCTCATCGTGACCGGTACGCCTTACGACACGATTGTACCTACGATTGGCAGGATCGAAGATGTTTCCAATCGGAAGGAGAGCGATGAAATGCCAATTTCATCCTCTTCGCTTACGGCTCGCGGTGTCACGGCGCGCAAAGTTGATCTGCTTTCGGATGGTAAACCTGATCTTGTTGCCATTGCCAGCGCGCTGAAAACGAAAACAAGTGTCATCTATATTCAGAAATCACGCGGTTATTCGGAACGGAGGGCGCTTCTTTCTGAGGATATCGGAGAAATTGCACAGACGATTCGACGAGCAGGTTCAATGGCTGTGATCTTTGTTGACAACTGTTATGGTGAATTTGTAGAAGATGATGAACCTACGTCTTACGGCGCGGACATTATAGCGGGCTCTTTGCTTAAGAATCCGGGTGCAGGTATAGCGCCTACCGGCGGTTACATTGCCGGACGGAGTGATCTTTTGGAGGCTATCGCGGAGGTTATGACTGCTGTCGGCGTCGGACGTGAGATCGGACCGCAGCTCGGGTATTCAAGAGAAATCCTTCAAGGCTTGTTTTTTGCGCCGTCAGTGACTGCGGCGAGTCTTATGGGTGCTGTCCACGTCGCCGCTCTTTTCGAATTGGCAGGTTACCCCGTTTTTCCTCGATACGACGAAGAGCGCGGTGACATAGTACAGGTTATTCAAACGGATTCTCCTGAACGTCTTTGTCAGTTTTGTAAAGCAATTCAGTACGTGTCGCCTGTAGATGCTTTTGCGACGCCTGAACCGTCACCGATGCCCGGATACGACTGTGATATTATCATGGCATCAGGCTCATTTATCCAAGGTTCGACGATTGAACTTTCAGCAGATGGGCCGCTGAGACCGCCATATAATGCTTATGTGCAAGGCGGACTCGTATTCGAAAGCGCACGCCTCGGCGCGATGAACGCGTTACAAGCACTTTCGGAAAGCACCGGATGATACGGACATTTCTATAACGGTAAATGCGATGACAAAACAACAACAGATTAAGGACGAATTATCTCTGCAGCGTTCGCGCCACCAAAGAAGACGCCGTATCCGCCTGTTTTCGATTGTAGTGCTTGTCATCCTCGCTCTCTTCTTTTCTATCTGGACGTTATCACTTGTTTTCTACCCGAAGAAAGAGATACCGCGTATGTCCTTCTTTCGAAGTGACTGGGTTATAGAATCGGTATCATGTCGTATTGCTCGTATTGAGAAAGGCTCTGTTATAGAGGCACCTTCATCCGGAATTTTTGTTCCGTTTGTTCGAGATAAACAAAGTGTTGCTACGGGTGATTTAATAGGCTTAATCGCTCCTGAATCACTTAGCAGTGAGATTGAAGCGTATCGCGATGCGAGAGAGAAGACCGATCAAGCGTGTTACTTAGCCAGCGAAATCGGATATCCGAGAAAAAAAGAGATGCCACAATCACCCGGAGACAGTGTTATGCGTGCTGCTTACCGCGAACTCGCGAAAGCGCCTTCAAGCGGCAATCTAAAGATATATCAAGATACTCTTCGCGGCCTTGACGAGGCGTACAATCGAACCGTTCTCGAGTATGTTGTTTTAGGAACTCAAAGTGAGGCAGTAATTGCGTTGGAAAAAACATGTGCCGATATCGAATCGACTCTTCGTAGCAGTGTCGGTCCCGGCGCGCTGATTTTTGCTCATCAGGCAGGCGTCGTCCAATTTGCTTTTGTTCCGGATTCTTATGATTGGGAGGACAATGATTGGCTTCGATATAATGATCCCGCATCTCAGATCGATAAAATCGTATCAAATTCTGAAGTCGCGATTAATTCGGCCTACCGGAGCATCCGGCAAGGATCGCCAATCGGTTCGATCGATGATCTTGGCAGAGGACAGTTTATGGTAATGATCTCAGAGCCCGATCAAGAGGTTCTTACTCGTAAAACGGATGACTTGGTGGCACTTTATCTTATTGCGAGTGATACGCTGCTTCAAAATCTTCAAATAAAAAAAGCTGAGAAAAGCAAGGAGAATGCGCGATTTATCATTACTTATTCATCGAATCAGGCATCTAAGGCACGCGTGGCGGATAATGATGTGGAGTTTGTTCACACTCGTGCGTACGGTTGGGTGGTTCCGATTCGAAGTCTGTTCAATCTCTCTGATGAAGTATATAAACCGATCGATCCTAATGCTGTGCGTTCGGGTGAATATTTTGGACTTAAAATGATTTCAGGCGGACGTGTTTACAGTGTATGCGTTAAGGTGCTTGCCGCAGACGGTCTTTTTGCAGTTATTGAATCTGCTGAGCCGGATGACAGCACACTCCCGCTGCCGGGCGAGCGTTCGCTTTATGTTGTAAATCCTTGGTCGATCGCGGAAGGAGAGTTGATCGGTTAAGCGTCTTTGCCAACGGGATAATACATAATGAGATTATGATAATAATGAACCTGAGAACAGTTTTAACAAGGATAAGTATCGTTAAGATATACATTCACAAAAAATATAACGGATTGTAAGTAAGAAGGTTATCAGATGTCATTTCATTGGGATGATCGAAAGAAAGAATTAGAATTCAACTACCACCTCCTAAAAGATCGCATCGCCGAAGCGGAAGAAATGGCAGGACGTTCCCGTAACAGCGTTCGTATCACCGCGGTATCAAAAAATTTCCCTGTGCGCGATATCGCGATATTGAATGCATTGGGACATAAAACATTCGGAGAAAATCGCGTTCAGGAGCTGGTTGCTAAAGCCGAGGAAATAGAGCGTCAAGGTTTGGCAATAGATTGGCACATGATTGGAACTTTACAAACGAATAAAGTTAAAAATGTCACCGGACAAGTCGCTTTGATCGAATCCGTTGATCGTGTTCGCGTGTTAAACGCTATAGAAAGACATGCTAAAGCTCTTGCTGTGACGCAGGATGTTCTCATTCAAGTCAACATTTCCGGTGAAAAGACAAAAAGCGGTTTTTCGCCGGCAGAAGCTGAAGACATTATGTATCAGGCCGATCGATGGCCTCATGTGCGTATTCGCGGCCTTATGACCATGGCGCCTTATGAGCAGGATCCGGTAAAAACGCGCCCCGTCTTTGCGGCATTGCGCGAGCTTCTTGAAATGCTTAGAAAAAAGACAGGTTTTGAAGATTTGAATGAGCTTTCCATGGGGATGACAAATGACTATATCGAGGCCATTAAGGAAGGTTCGACCATTGTCCGCATAGGTAGTGCTCTTTTCGGAACACGAACGCACTCGTAATTGTGATTCTTTGTCGCGGTATCAAAACATTCCGAACTCATAATAGTGTTTTTTCGAAAGGTAAAGGCCGACAATAGTAAAAAATACCGGATATCTCAGATGAATGAAATGCATAGCCTGTTACCATATTCGTATATTGGTAATCCCCAGACCGCCTGATATTGTTGAATTATGACAGCTCGATGACAAAAATGCTCCTGCATTGATTGGAACACTTAATGCATATATAATTATAAGTTGAATAGGGTTATCGTGAATTTGTTATTATTCGCTATAATTCTTTATTTTTTGAGAATTGATAGCTGACTAGCCGTTTTCCGATGATGAAAGTACGACGATCCATCTGAACAAACGGAGTGAAAGGGAGTGTCGCGGAACATGGGTAATTTTCTTAATAAGCTTTTTGGCAAAACAGAAGATCTCTATGACGACTACGATGATGACCGCTATGATGACGACGATTACGGTCCCACATTACAGGACGATCGGGTAGAGGAGCCTTCCCGCATTTCACCCTCAAGGGCTGATCGTTCGCGTCGTTCACACGATCGAACGGTTGCTTTTCCCGGAAGCAGACAGCCGCAAAAATCCGGCCATGAGGTCATTCTCTCCGGCGCGACGAGCATCGATGACGCATGGTCCATTTGTGACCATGTCAAAGCCGGACGTACTGTGATATGCAATACGGAACGTCTGACTCCGGAAATTCGCACGCGTTTTCAGGATGTTGTTTCCGGATCTGCCTATGCCATCGGCGGTATCTTGCAAGCAGTTTCTCAATTCATCTTCATCTTTGCGCCGTCCAACGCGATCATTCAATACGATGAAGGGCGTGAACTCTTCCATTCCATACTGCACGATACACCACGCGATTATTCGTACGACAATACCTACAATGAACCTGAAACGTCACGCTTTATGCGCTGATAGTCACGAATACGAAAAATCAATCCCACGTTATTTCAAAACTATTCATGACTCACGCCTAAGAAAATTCGGAGATCTTGTTCTATGTTCGATCTAAATGAGGCTCAGAAGAATGACAATGGTGTAATCATCGGTCTTGACGTCGGTGGCAGCAATACAAAAATCATCGGTTTTCACAAAGCAAAATTACTCCAGGAGACACAAGTACAAGCCAGCGACCCCATGGCGTCAGCATATGGCGCGATCGGGAAATTTCTATCGATCAACGGCTTATCTTTAGAGGATGTCACGTCTATCAATACAACGGGTGTAGGCGCCTCATATCTTTCAGGATCATTCTTTAACTGCGATACGCGCAAGGCGCCTGAATTCGATTCTGTCGGGCTTGGAGGCCTTTATACAGCGGGAGTGAAACGCGCTGTTGTTGTCAGCATAGGTACCGGCACTTCCATCGTTTATGCAGACGCATCTTCCATTCAACATGTCATCGGTTCCGGCGTTGGTGGAGGTACGATCGTCGGTCTTTCTCGCCTTATGCTGGGGATGCGAGATATTTCGAGTATTTGCAGGATGGCTGAAGATGGCGATCTGCGCAAAATCGATCTTACTGTAGGCGATCTGTCACGTACGGAGCTGCCCGGCCTTTCCATGGATGTAACGGCGTCCAACTTTGGAAAAGTGGACGATCTCGCAAATCAGGAAGATTTGGCGGTGGGAATACTGAATCTGGTTTTTCAGCCGATCGGAACGGCATCAGTACTTGTGTCTCGTCTTGTTAAAACGGATGAAATTGTATTTACCGGAAATTTGCTCCGTATGGCTAAGGGTCGCGAAATTCTTGCCCGTTTTTCAGATCTCTATAACGTGAAAATCATCATTCCCGATCACGCAGAGTTTGCTACCGCTATTGGCGCTGCACTTTATGGCGCTAAAACAACTCAACTGTAATACAATTGCCTCTCATATTGCTGGGTGACATTGCATATTTGGTTTGTGCGATCCTTATCGATGCCTCTCTCTGATAATTCCATCATCATTCTCTATTCTTTGAATAGTGCTTGTGAGATGTGTCGATTCTTCTCAAGGGCAAAATAATTGTAGTATGTCGCAGGCTTGACGTATTGTATATTCTCTTTTATAATCCGAGTTGCTAAGAAGAAGTTCCGCTTCTCACCTCAAGCTAACGTGAAGAGGTTGACATCCAAAACCTTCGCGACGTGTCGTGTTGATTTGTGAAAGCGGAATCAGGCCGCTTTTTTGTTGCCTGTAAAAAGGAGGTTCGATATCAGACAGTCAAACCGATCACATATGATCAACGAAGAAATTAGGTTCCAGAATGTTCGCTTAGTGGATCAGGACGGAACGATGATCGGAGTCGTGCCGACGGACGAGGCACAGCAGCAAGCGTACGACGCCGGTTTGGACTTAGTGCTCGTGTCCGCGTCGCCGAAGAATCCTGTATGTAAGATCATGGATTACGGCAAATTCACATTCGAGCAGGACAAGAGGAAGCGAGAGGCGAGAAGAAGACAGAAAACGGTCAATCTCAAGGAAGTGCAGTTGAAGTTGACGACGGAAGAACACGATTTCGACGTTAAAGTGCGCAACGCGCGTCGATTCCTTGAAGATGGCGACCGGGTCCGCGTGGTCATTCGATTTCGAGGGCGCGAGATGGCACATACCGATCAAGGTTTTGACGTAATGGAAGATTTTTTCGACGCAGTGTCCGATTTGGCTGTCATTGATCGTGCGCCTTTGAAAGAGGGACGTAACATGGTCATGTTCCTTGCGCCTCAAAAAGATTAATTGTGCGACGATAATATCGACCTTTACTTATACATAAACGTGATCGATCGCCAACGCAAGCAACGTCTGCTTGAAGTGTAAATAAGACGATCGTAAGTGTATTGGGCGCGCATGTAGCGAGGCTTTTGCAACGTGCGCGATAACGTGAAAATAGAACAGGGAAGGGAGGGCATGATATGCCTAAACAGAAAACACACACTGCTTCGAAGAAAAGATATAAGGTTACAGGAACAGGTAAATATCTTCGTTCCCAAGCCTACACAAGCCATATTATGACCAAGAAATCGCCAAAGCGTAAACGCAAGTTGCGCAAAACAATGCTGGTTTCTAAGCAGGACGCGAAACGGCTTCGCAAACTGCTTCCTTACAAGTAATAGGGTTTCATCGGATTATGGGAGGATAAGATCATGTCAAGAACTAAAAGAGGAACGGTTTTACGCCGTCGTCATAAACGTGTATTAAAACAAACAAAAGGCTATTTCGGTAATAAAAGCACACAGTTCCGCGTCGCTCATCAAGCATTGATGAAGTCTGGACAGTATGCTTACAATGATCGCCGTAGAAAAAAGAGAGATTTCCGCCGTCTTTGGATCGCACGGATTAACGCTGCTGCACGCGCCAACGGAATGAGCTACAGCCGTTTCATCAACGGCCTGAACCTTGCCGGCGTTGAACTGAATCGCAAAGTACTCGCCGATATCGCCGTCAACGATAAGGACGGATTCGCATCACTCGTAGATATTTCTAAAAATGCCTTGACCGCTACAGTGTAGGCGAACAGCAAAGGGGGATAGACTACAAGAACAGGCGCGATCCTCAGCAAGAGTGTTATCCGCCTTCTCATTGTCGATCAGCTTTTGAAAAACACTGTTAAGAAACGATAGAGCCGCTCTTTATGTCTTAACGATCGTAAGGAGCGGCTTTTTCTTTTGTCTGTTGCTGATTTTTTTCATTTTGCACGGAATAATGAATCAATGAGTCCTCTAAAGCTACCCTTAGCGTTCGAAAATAATTAAATGGATAAAATCTTCGCCTGTTGAATATCAACTTCATCAATTCTTTTTGTCATATCGAGGCATTCAAACAGATCATCATCGAGGACTTGACCGTTTCGGTAAACGATCGCACGATTTTGCCTTCCGGAAATAAAACATTCCACAGCTTTAATCCCCATCATCGAAGCTATATATCGATCAAAGTACGTCGGCGCACCGCCTCTTTGCAAATAACCGAGTACTGTCGCTCTGGCTTCAATCTGTGTTTTGTCTTCTATATAGTTGGCAACGTCAATTGAGCTTTCAACAGCACCTTCCGCAACAATGACAATATAATGATTCTTTCCTCTGTTTCTGGCTGAAAGAATTTTTCCTAATATGTCCCGTTCACGATCAACCGGATGTTCCGGGATTAAAATGATTTCAGCACCGGTAGCAATTCCGACATGTAGTGCAAGATAACCGGACTCCCTGCCCATCACTTCTATGACGGAGCAGCGTTCATGCGAAGAGGCCGTATCTTTTAATTTATCAACAGCTACAATGGCTGTGTTCAGAGCCGTATCGAAACCGATGGTATAGTCGGTACAACCGATATCATTATCGATCGTTGCCGGAATAAAAATAACCGGAACACCGGCTCTCGCCAAAGCAGCAGCACCTTTCATGGTACCGTCGCCTCCGCAGGCGACAATNCCGTCCAAATCGAAGACTTCTGTCATCTTTGCTGCTTGCTNCAGGCCTTTTTCTGTTGTAAAGTGCTCGCTTCGTGCNGTGTTGAGGAAAGTTCCTCCCTGGCTCAATTTTCCGGATACGTAACGAGCATTCAGTTCTACGACTTCNCCCTTACAAAGACCGTGGTATCCTCGNCTGATTCCCATNACTTGTACGCCGGAATTGATGCCGGATCTTGTTACGGCGCGAATGACACCATTCATCCCGGGAGCATCGCCTCCGCTGGTCAGTATGCCGATTCTATTACCTTGTCGATCGTCCATGTTGTTTCTCCTTAAACAAACATTACCAAGTAAGATAAATGTGTGAAAGATTCTTGACACTACCCAAACATTACATTGTCTGCTCCATATCTTTCGGCTATTTAGAAAATATACTCTTCTACAATAGAAAATATCTCTACACTAATCAAATTGTCCTGTTCTACATACAAACGTGCGGGCATGTCTTCTGAAAAATACTCTAGCATAGCTGCCAAATTGATAAAGCCTTCTTTATGTAAAATTTCTTGGGCAACGCAAACATAATTATAAATTTTATTCTTTCGCTGAAGATTTTTGATCGGAAGGGATATGTTCAATTAGGCATATCTCTGGTGGAAGGCAATTGAACCACGTAAACTGAAAATATGGTGAGAGTCTCTTAAACTTTTGACAAGTGGAAGTAAATCTTCCTCATTAATTATCACTCCATTCAAACATTACTTTATGTTCGTCCGTCGTTTTATTTACGTATATGACAAGAGATCCTTCAAGTTTTATGAATTCTGTTCCCATATCATTGAGATAATATTCGCGCCGTGTTACACCTCTTCCTCCGTCTCCGTAAAAACCGGGTCCTCCGGCAAATTCATCGAAAATGTCGGCGACCGCTCTTTCAAAGACCGAGGCGTTGATGTACTGATCATTGGACAGCTCGGGGCAAATCTGTTTCACCCGATTCAGTCTAAGATGCGGCGCGTCGGAGCGTAATACAAACAATAATTTCATGTAAGCAGGAGACATCGATTCTTCGAAATTGAATCGTTTAAGCAGACCTATGATCTCCTTTTTGACTAATGTCTTTGTCGTAAAGTAACAGAACTAAAATACTATTTTCAGTTATTTCAAATATATTTTGTGAAATTAGCTAAATAGTTAAATGATTATTGACATAGAGTATTAATTTTGGTTAAATGTGCATATAAGGCGTGATGCATCAAGCATTGTATTTTCAAAACTATATCGTTTTCATGTTGGGGGTGAGTATGAAGGTAGGAAATATAGACATAATCACAGGACAAGTTCAACAAGGTTACATTTTAACGGGATATACGGCTGATAATGCTGAAGTTAAAGTACCGTTATTGGTAGCATCAGGTAAAAAAGAGGGTCCTACATTCTGGATTAACGCAGGGGTGCATGGTGAAGAAGTTTCAGGAATTTTTGCGATACACAAACTTTTTGAAATCATTGATGTAAAGAACCTTAGGGGCACAATTATCGCGACTCCTGTTTGTAATCCTTTGGCTGTTAGAGCAATCCAGAAGGTGACATACGAAGACCATATGGATATGGATATGCACTTTCCCGGCAATCCTGATGGATGGCTCACCGAACAAATGGCCTATCATTTTTTTAAGGAAGTGCGTAAACATGCAGATTTTCTTGTTGATCTACATGCCCTAGGGGGTGTGGATGCCGCACCGTATACAATTCATAAATCTCTTGCGAATGTCCCGAACTACATTAATCAGCAGTCAAGAGCACTTGCGAAAAATATGGGATTTGCGCTGAATTGCTTCGTCGATTTAACTACAGCAACAGGTGAATTGCCTGGCAATACGAATGGTGCTCTTGATATTCAATCTGTATTAAATGGAATACCTGCAATTATGGCTGAAATGGGTGCGGGAAATAGAATTATCTGGGACATCGTAGAAATCACTATAGACGGTTTGTTGAATAATCTTCGATACCTTGGAATGATCGATGGAGATGTTTTTCAAGCCAAAGAGCAGATTCTGTTTCCAAAACGATGCTTTCCGTGTTCAAAGCGTGGTGGATTGGCATTGCCCAAAGCTATTGTTGGAGAGCAAGTCAAACAGGGTGAAACCATCGTTGAGATCGTAGACTTCTATGGCAATCACTTAGAGAGCATTTTGGCTCCACAAGATTTACATCTTATTGGTGTTATTGAAAACCCTGTCGTTACGTCAGGGAAAATAGTAGCTGTTTGTGGTCTTGAAGGTGAAGCATTCTGTGAATGAACATGAATAACAAAGGAGGGAGGGATGCTGTAAAAAAATGAGTTACAAACTTGCAGGGAGAGAAAATGTAAGAGAATTAATGAGGTGAAAGGAGACCTGAATAATGTGGGGAATGGAAATAGGTACTTGGATGTACTACTTTTTGTTACCGTGGGGCACTTTTGTGTTCACAGTTGTTTATGCCATATATTGGTTGATCTCAGATAACAAGAAGGAAAAGAAAAAAGAACATTTGAATAACGAATAACCTGTCAAAATGTCAGCGGCAATAGTTGTTTAGATGTATCCTTAGTCGTTTATTAAAGGTCATCTTAAAATGAACGTTTAAGAATCACTGAAATTATTGATTTGGTCAATGGAAGGAACAAGTACTATGACAACAATCTTTATTATTGTATTTGGGTACAATGCTTTGTTAGTTTTGATCGGTTATATCGCAAGTAAGAGGATAAAAAGTTCGACCGATTATTATCTGGGGGGTAAGAGCGCAGGTCCGGTATTGACTGCTTTCCGTTTTGCGTCAACGTTTGAAAGTGGCAGTATGATGGTCGGCGTTCCNGGACTGGGATATAAATTTGGTTATGTNACTTATAANCAAGGTTTTCTTGGTCCATTGGGGTATTTTTTCTCTTTTCGCGTATTTGGACAAAGAGTAAAAGTGGCATGTGACCATTATGATTCAATTACAGTACCCGATTTGTTAGAGCGCCACTATAAATCGCCAGCACTCAAAACTGTCGGATCTATTGCTATTATTATTGGTCTCACCGGCAGTATTATTGCTCAATTAAAGGCGATGGGTGAAGTATTTTCTGCACTTCTTAATCTCAAATATACTCACGGAGTTTTGATTGGTTTAGGTATTATTGCAGTTTATAGTCTTCTTGGTGGCTATTTAGGTAATGCTTTCGCTAATGTTGCTCAAGGAGTTTTGATGGTTGGAGGATCTATAATCCTTTTTGTCGCAACCAATATTGCCTTTTTCAATGGAAAATTCACATTAAGTGGAATGTTTCCTGCGATAAATGATTATATGGCCAGAGAAGTAGGTCCGCACACTTTAACGATGACAGGTGGGGGCATACTTCCCATGTCAACAATCATCGCAATGTTAATTGTCGCGCTTACAATTGGCTTAGCGCTACCACAGCAAACGGTTGCGTTGTTTGCTATGAAAAATAAAAGTGTAGGAAAAATGGCAATGATTATTAGTGCCTTTTTCTCATTCATTTGCTATTGGACGCTAGTCCCGGCAGGCATGATGGCTAATGCTGTTGTTCCGGGTATTGAGAATCCAGACAATGTTATTCCAACGCTTGCTTTAAGTGTACTTCCACCGGTACTAGCGGGAATCTTCATTGCTGGAGTACTTTCTGCCATTATGTCTACAGCGAGCAATTTGTTCTTAGTAGTTGGAGCGTCGATCAGCCGTGATATCTTAAAAACTTATGCGCCAAAGGTATACGATAAAAAGCCGGTCATGTATGATCGTCTTGCAACTTTACTCGTATTGGCTGTTTCTCTGGCAATTGCTTTAAATCCGCCTGCTATTATCTTCCATATAATAGTCTTTGCATTCACAATGATTGCTTTAACTTTCCTTATGCCAATGCTCGGACTCATCTACTGGAAGAAAGCTACAAAACAGGGAGCATTAGCAGCAATGCTTGTAGGTGCAGTCTTTATCCCTGTATGGAGTTTTATCGGTGAACCAGGTTTACCTGCTCTGTTGATAGCAATGATAGCTGCTCCATTACTTTTTATCGTGATCAGTTTAATGACCCAGAAAAGTCGCGATAACGTTGAGGAAGTTGAAACGTTGTTTAGGGTATTTAAAGAGTCGTAGTGATTACTGCTAAATGATGTTTGATGAACGAGAAGGAACATCATGGACAAAGCAAGTGCGATATATCATGGAATTAAGTACTCAAAGCTTGTTGTGAGACGGAACATGATTGACGATCAGATTTTACAGTTGAGTCGCAAAAGTAAAGTAAAAGATGTTAAAGACATGTTTCAGTACGATCTATATTATGTTCCGTTTTACGTAATACGTGTCCGTGGCACAGCGTCTAGCAAGCTATTTGGTATTCATTTCAGAGAAAAACTAATTAGTGTCGATGCACTAAAAGGCTTTTATGCAAGTGCAGATCTCGGATTATTCAATATTGATTCTTTCGAAGATAGTATTACTGATGAGAATAGTAGTGGTGTAACTATTTTGGAGCCACTATTGAATTTTGAACAAGCTTGGTCAAAAGGCGGGCGGAGTATACGAGAAAGTCATTCTTTGTCAATCCGTCACGCCTTTTGGACGAGAAGTTCTGTGGAATTATCACCAATCGAATATTTAGTGATCTATAAACCTTTTTGGTTGGTGCGGATTACTAATGAACATGGAGAATTCATAAGAGTCATAGATGGTGCAACTGGTGAGGTTGGCGGGAATAACGGATATCGTTTTCTCGCTTGTCTTGAAGAGAGTAATGCTGGGAGGTGTTAACTCGTGATTATTGATATAAGAGGTTACTTTGATTTTTTAGAAGAGCGTGGTTTTCTAGATCGATATAAAGATGAAATAACACTTGAAGCCATACCTAAACATCTTNAATTACAAGAAAAAAAGGGGAACGCTATCATATATGAGAATATAAAAGACTATGAATACCCTTTATTTAGNAATGTGTTTGGTAAACGCGATTTTTTGGCTGCCTATTTNGGATGTTCAATTGAAGAAGTTGTTGATGTGTTCAAAGACAGGATGGAACAGCGCATCTCNCCGGTTTATGTAGATGATGCTCCNGTGCAAGAAGTTGTCTTAAAAAAGGGAGAATTTGATATTCGCGATTTTCCGTTTTTAACACATTCACAACGTGATGTAGGACGATACATAACAGCGGGAGTCATTATCGCTAAAGACCCGGAAACAGGAATCAGAAATTTGTCATTCAATAGATTGCAGTTAAAAGGCGCAGATAAAACAGGTTTGCGTATGTCACCCACTCAGGATTTAGAAACTTATTATAGAAAGGCTGTACGTCTTAACCAGCCCTTGGAGGTTGCCGTAGTCATTGGCAGTCATCCAGTGTGTTTGTTGTCTGCAGCCTGTGGTCCACCGCGCGATGTGGATGAGCTTGATATTGCAGGTGCCCTCAGGCAAAAACCAATTGAAATTGTAAAATGCAAATCAATCGATGTCGAAGTACCTGCATTCGCGGAAGTTGTGCTCGAGGGAAAATTATTCCCAAGCGAACTTGAAGAAGAGGGCCCCTTTGGCGATTTTCAAGGCTACTACATAGAGGAGATGAAGAATCATGTTTTCCATATAGAATGTGTTACGATGCGAAAAAATCCCATGATCCAAGTTATTGCAGCCGGATCAACGGATGATGTAACTCTATTAGGTTCTTCACGAGAGGCTCAGATAAAAAAACAACTTGAGTCAATGAATATAGAGGTTACAGGCATCAATATGATGCTTTGCGGAAATTATTTGACCTGTGTTATCGCTATTCGCAAACAAATAGATTACATAGCAAAAAATGCACTCATGGCCGCTTTTGGTTCTTTCTCGTTCTTAAAAACTTGCATTATCGTTGATCACGATGTCGATGTATTTGATCTAAGTGATATTTTTTGGGCATTATCAACACGGCTGAACGCCGATACAGGGCTGTTGGTAGTTCCGCATACTGCCGGGTTTGGGCGTGACAAGCATGGAATCCACACAACAAAGCTTGGTATAGATGCAACTGTGCCTTTAGATGCATGGGATGATTTTGAGCGAGTAACAGTATTTGATCCTGACGCAAAATAGCACATTAAGCAGGCAAATATTTGGATATGTATTAAGGAGTATCTTTATGGTGAATACCGCAGAAGTTTTAATTATTGGGGCAGGTGCGCTAGGAAGTTCTGCCGCTTATTGGTTAGCTTTGAAGGGTGTGAAAAATATAACTGTTCTCGAAAAGTCTGGACCTGGTAATGGAGCAACGGGTCATGCTGCAGGCTTAATTCGCCATCATTATCCCGATCGAGAATTAGTGAGGATGGTTCGATATTGTACTGCTCGATTTAAGAACTTCAAAGATGAGATGGGTGTCGATATCGATTATGTAAACAATGGATTCTGTTATCTTAATCCTCCTGATGCTAAGGGTGTTGAAGAGATCGCAAGAATGCAACGCGAGGTTGGCGTACCGATTGAACTGCTATCTCCGGAACAAATCAGACATTTGCACCCGAAAGGTGAGATAAATACGGATGGTGTCGGATCTGGTTTCTATGATCCGGAAGCCGGATATGCTGATCCATATAAAGTAGCAGTCGGCTATGCCGAAAGGGCGAAAGAACTTGGTGTGCAGCTAGTCATAGGGACGTCCGCTTTGGGCTTTGAGGTTGCGAATAACCGCATCACGAAGGTTCTAACTGATAACGGTACTTATTCTGCCGATTTAGTTATCAATGCTGCTGGACTTGGTGCTGACAAACTCAATCTGGAACTCGACATAGATCTTCCACTAAAGGCATTCTCTCTTGGACATGGCATGTTGATTCCGGATATTCCTTTTGAACAAGACATTATAACGATCAACGACGCTAGTGTTGAAGAATTTCTCTTTTTCTGTCGTCCGGAGAGTGGTGGCACAGCTTTAATCGGTATGGATCTAGAAGATCCTAACCGCGAATTAAATCTAGATTCATACAATATGGAAATACCTTTTGATAAAATCGGAAGGTACTATGAACATTTGATAAAAAGAATGCCTTTCCTCTCTACATTCAGGATTTCTACTGTATTCGGAGCCCTAGATGTAAAAACTCCTGATTGGAATCCAGGCATGGGGTTTTATGATAATGGTCCGGACAACTACTATCAGATTGTCGCCGGGTCTGGACACGCCTTTAAACTCGCTCCCGTAATCGGCGAAGTAGCGTCACAGCAAATCCTTGGCGAAAAATTATCTTTCGATATTTCTGTATTCGATATCAATCGGCTAAGCCAATTTGATGATAGCAGTTTTTCGGGTAGTTTTTTTATTAACCAGTGACGAAAGCAAAAAGCAAGATGAGGTGAGTGTTTATGCTTAATATAATCGTGCTAGTAAAACAAGTACCTAACACAACACAAGTAAGAGTTGACCCGGAAACGAACAACCTCATAAGGGAAGGCGTTCCGAGTATAGTCAATCCTGATGATCTACATGCGATTGAAGCCGCCGTACAGATTAAAGAAAAATGGGGCGGCCACATAACAATAATGACCATGGGACCGCATCAAGCACTTGAGGNCGTTAAATATGGCATTGCNCTTGGTGCGGATGAAGGTNTTCTTTTATCTGATAGAGCGTTTGCAGGTGCAGATACTCTTGCAACATCCTATACTTTGTCTGTTGCTATCTCCCAGCTTCATCCTATAGATTTGGTTATCACCGGTACGCAAGCCGCAGACGGTGATACAGCACAGGTTCCAGCTGGAGTTGCAGAGCATTTAGGTATCGGATGTCTCACTTATGTTTCTAGTTTGCATGATATTAACGATGATGTAGTAACTGCAGTTCGCACTATGGATGGTGTTGATTATACGGCGGAAGTCCCCTTACCTGCATTGTTATCTGTAACGCCGACACTTAATGAGCCCCGTTATCCTATGATGCAAGACATGGTGAGAGCTATGAAAGTTCCGGTAGAAATACTTACTGCGAAAGACATGATTATTGATGACTCGCGTATATCATTGGCTGGATCTCCAACACAAGTTGTAAGGACCTTTTCGCCTAAGCGAGAAAAGAAAAGCGAAATGATAACAGGAAATCCCTCAGAACAGTGTCAGAAAATAATTCTGCATTTAGCGTCGATGTATATGAAGGAGAATGGTAATGAGTTTATTAATTGACAAGGATTCGTGCATAGGTTGCGAGGCTTGCTTACTCTCTTGTCCTTACGGAGCGTTGCATATAAAAGAGTATGTCGCTGAAGTAGACATGACTAAGTGCACTTTGTGTGGTGCATGCGTGGAGAGTTGTCCTGTTAATGCTATAACACTTGATGTGCAGAAGGGTACGATGCATGTTCATGACAAAGATGCTTACAAAGGAATTTGGGTATTCGTAGAACACAGGAATGGAGTGATTAACGAGTCTGCATTTGAGCTTCTTACAGAGGGACGTCGACTTTCTTATGAGTTAGGTGAGGAGTTATCTGCTGTACTTATCGGACATGACGTTAAAAATATAGAAAAACTAATTGATTATGGTGCGAAAGCAGTGTACTACTGTAACGATCAAGCTTATGCAACATTAAACGATGAATTATACGCATATGAGTTAGAATCTGTTGTTTCCCAGTTTAAACCATCAATTTTATTATTCGCTGCGACATCTTTTGGTCGTACATTAGCGCCCCGTATTGCAGTTAAATTGAATACGGGTTTAACGGCAGATTGTACACATCTGGAAATCGACGAGAAAACAAAATTACTGCGACAAACACGCCCTGCGTTTGGAGGCAACATTATGGCCACAATTCTTTGTCCTGACCATAGGCCTCAAATGGCTACAGTTCGCCCAAGGGTATTTAAGAAAAAATTGCCGGATAAGAAAAATGTGGGTGAGATTGTTCCAATAGAATGTTGTGCGAATGAAACTCAAATGAAAATGCGCATTATTGAGGTAACCGAACATCTTGGCAATGTAGTGCGTATAGAGAATGCGGACGTAGTTGTATCGGGTGGCGCAGGTTTTGATGATGAAGAAAGCTTTTCGATGTTGAAAGAACTTGCGCGTCTCTTAAATGGAACAGTTGGCGCGAGCAGAGCTGCTGTAGATCGCGGGTATGCAAGTCATTCCATTCAAGTAGGCCAAACAGGAAAGGTTATTGCACCGAAGCTTTACATCGCTTGCGGCATTTCAGGTGCTATTCAGCATTTGGTTGGTATGCAAAACGCTGACTTCATTATTGCCATTAACAAAGATCCAAATGCCCCTATTTTTCAAGTTGCGGATATAGGCATAGTTGGTGACTTATATGAAATTTTGCCTGAGCTTTTACGCCAACTAAAAGAACTTCCTGAGTTTAGTTCAAATGCAATTGCGAAAGGAGGAAAGGTTTACCAATGAAAGCGCATAAATACATAGGTAAGCCGATGGATCGATCGGATGGTAGAGCGAAAGCAACTGGATTAGCACAGTACAGTGATGATCTGATCTTTCCTAATGCCTTTTACGGAACGATACTTCACTCAAAATATGCGAATGCGCGAATCATTTCAATTGAAACAGAAAAGGCCAAAGCGTTCCCGGGGGTTGTCGACGTTTTTACAGCTAAAGATATCAAAAATAATAATAAATATTTCCGAATGGGTACAACACACGACACATGGATTTTAGCTGACCAATATGTTCGGTACATAGGCGATATGTTGGCGTTTGTCGTAGCAAGAGATGAAAAAGTTGCAAAAAAAGCGATGGAGCTCATCAAAGTTACGTATGAGCCGCTCCCTGCGGTTGTTAGCTTGGAAGAGGCGCATTCTGGAGAAATGTTAGCTCGTGATGATAAGCCTGCTAATGTCGCGATGCCAATTTCGGTGACGAGAGGCAATGTTGATAACGACTTTTCAAGAGCAAGTTTGATTGTTGACGGGCAATTCAGTTATCCTTCCTTGCATCAGCTTCACCTAGAACCGAACTCCGTCACAGCAGAATACAAGTTAGGTAAATTGAAAGTCTACTGTGCATCACAAATGTGGTTTCATTTACGCGAAGATATTTCCGCTGTAACGGGAATCGAAGAAAAAAACATTGAAATTGTTCCGATGGTTATCGGTGGGGCGTTCGGCGCAAGGAATGATCAGCCTTTACCCGTTATCGCAGCGCTTTTAGCATCTTTGACAAATGGAACGGTTCGAATGGTAAATACGAGATTAGAAGAGTTTCTTGCCACTCGGCCATCCGTAGCAATGAACATAGAAATTGAACTTGCACTGGACGACGAGGGGCACTTTCTTAGCAAGAAAACTAAGCTCATATCTGGATTTGGAGCCTTCTCGTCTGATAGTGATGCAGTTACTGCTATTGCTGCTTTGAGGGCTGATAATAATTATCGCTTCAATAGCATTCATGTAGATGCAACCGGACTTTATACGAATCATACGCCAACAGGAGCATATCGAGGGTTCGGAAATCCGCAAATGCATTTCGCGTTGGAACAGACGATCGACATTGCGGCTGAGAAACTGAAAATTGATCCTACTGATATTCGAATGTTGAATTATTGTGAAAATGGTGAGACAAGCATTCACGGTTTTGTTTACAAATCAAACGGAATCAGAGAATGTATGCAACGTGCGAAAGTGCTGATGGACTGGGATGCCAAAAAGCGAAATCCTGTTCCAGGCCGAGGATTAGGTGTTGCATCTATTATTCACTGTGCCGGATCTCGCGCCGGCAAGCCTGAGTTTTCAGGCAGCAGCGCGCTTCTTAAGCTAGACAGTACCGGTAACCTTACTGTGATTGCAGGGGAATCTGAAATCGGGCAAGGCATGAATACAATAGCCGTTCAAATCGTAGCCGAAGAACTTGGGGTTAACCCAAATGAAGTCAATGTCATCATGGGCGATACTTCCTTGGCTCCATTTTCAACTGGTACGAACGGATCTAAGCTTACTTCCAATCTAGGAAATGCTATTTTATTTGCTTGCAGGGATTTAAAAAGAAAAATATTGAAACGACTTCGTGAGGAACATGGATACGGCCCGCTAGTGCTATGCGATGCGACATTATTTAGCGAATATAGCGGGGAGAAAGTTATGTCATTAAAAGACGCGGCTGAGCTATTGTGTTATGCGAGAGCAGGTCTTCCGGTTGTTGGAAAAGGAATTTTCAATCCAAATTCGGAACTTGGAGATTCGACCGGTTATGGCAATCTTGCGCCAGCATATGTATTTGGGGTTCAAATGGCTGAAGTGCTTTTTTCCTCAAATGGAACATACACAGTAGAGAAAATCGTAAGTGTCCATGACATCGGCCGTGTATTAAACCCGCCTATGGCTCGAGGTC
>JGI24709J26583_10001507_pt1 | contig 19643 bp, 18 predicted proteins | sample BioPla2DNA1_FD_26583 | JGI IMG/M metagenome (IMG submission 26583) | reverse complement strand
TAAGTTATGGTGGATCAAGCTTAATCAGTTATATGATTATAGCAGGTATTATATTTAATCTATCAAATCAAGCAATAACATATTGGAATGCCAAAAGATAATAAAAAATAAGTTACGAATTAAGTATTTTCCTCTTTATAATTTAATTATATAAAAAAGTTTTTAAGATAATTAAACATTTCATAAGGGGAAGTTGTAATACAAGTCTAGTAAATCAGAAAAATAAGTTGTGAATTAAGTATTTTCCTCTTTATAATTTAATTATATAAAAAAGTTTTTAAGATAATTAAACATTTCATAAGGGGAAGTTGTAATACAAGTCTAGTAAATCTAAGAAATCAAATAGAAGTCCTATCAAGATTGACAGGACTTGCTTTATAATTTCAATACATAATTATATGCTACTAATATGTATAAAAGGTGTATATAATATGCTAAAATCACTTTAACTACTAATTATAAAAATTTCGTTGATCCCAAACAGTGAAGATTGTAGTGAATTTATTTATGTCTGACACTACTCCACATCCATTATTATTATACTCCCAAGCATTAGCTAACGAATTATAATACCAAGCAGTGAATATTCCGCCTGCAGCTATTATTGTTGCTATAGGGTTTGGGATTAGCCCTGTTAATCCAACAAGACTAATGTCGTTAGCCCATCTTCTCAATTCCAACGTAGCTATTGTTGTAACATCAGAACTCATAAACTCTCTTACATAGTTCCAACCACCAGTACTATAATTCCTATTACAATATGTACCATTAGTTGTTATTGGCGTTTTNACAACTGTTGTTTGTAAAGATGCTATTATTTCATTATATAAACTTTCTTTTGTGTAATTTTTTCCGNATNCTNAATTGAATTNTACAAAGTCAATGTCAGAACTATAAATTATAGATCGTATTTCTTGTTGATCATAAACATATCTGCCGTTTAAATCAATGGCTATACTTCTATCAATCGTATCTTGTAATTCCTCAAATGCGATTTTAACTGATTCTCTGCTTGCCACACTATTTAGAACGCTATATTCGTTTTTCAAAGCAGAAGTTCTAGATGGAGAAACTATAAATGTCGACAAAACAAAAACTGATAAAATGGCAATCTTTACCATTTTGTTTTTCACATAATCACCCTTTCTCAAAAAAATTACTGCAAATACTACGGCATACCATATGCAATATTATAATATCAAAAGTGTGACATATGTTTGATTTCTCTAGAACTTTTAGTAATGCTGAATAAGTTTTCAATTGTAATTTTTATATTTTCAATGTATAGTATATAGTATATTATTAGAAAAGGAGATAATTATGACTGTTATTATTTGGCCCTTAATCTTGGCATTATTATGCATATCATATTTTTCAATGGGAACTTTCGTAACTGGTGGTATTATTATTGGAATTAGTTTTTTTATTCCCCTTGCTTGGTTATATTCCAACGACGAAATTATTTTAAGAAAATTAATACCTCTATCATCAAATAAAAAAATCGATATTAAAAATATTAGAATTTTTATGGTAATAATTAGATTAATATATTCAACACTATTCTTGATATTTTGGATCGGGGCATACCTAAAAAATCCTGATTACCAACTAGTATCACTTATATTGTTAATCATAACTATAATTACAGAGTATATTTTTTTATCAAAAAAAGCAATCTAAAATAGCATGGTGTACAAGGAAAACAATCCCTTACCCAATTTGAAATTTCAAATTGGGTTTCTTTTTTCTTAGAAAATATGGTTCTATAATATTTGGTGTGGATGACTATCCTCACCTTTTATTTTTAACAAATAAAAAGAGACATGATTTATCAAACTTTGATACAATGTAATTGCAACAAAACATCGAAAGGATTGATAATATGTCTCAATTAAATAATACATTAAAATTGTTAAATTTGAAAGATGAAAACATAATTTTCTATGATAATTATCTAAGTGAAGGAGTAATAAAAGGCAAAAGGTCCCTTATATTTGAAGGATACCTCACTTATACACCTGAAGGTTGTCCATGTTGTGGGTGTGTTTTTGATAAAAACATTGTTAAACATGGTTATAAATTATCTAAACTGACTGTTCCTAAAATTTCTAATCTGGCTTCTTATTTATATCTATATAAGCAGCGATATAAATGCAGACATTGCAACCACACCTTCTCTTGTACTACAAATGAAATAGATAAGTATTGTTATATATCAACAACACTAAGCACTCTATAGCTTTAGAGGCAACTAAAAAGATTTCTGAAAAAGATATTGCGATCAACAATAATGTTTCTCATTCTACAGTCAATCGTATTATTGATTCGTATCAATCCCACATTAAAGTCTGCAGAAACTACCTTCCTAAAAATTTGTGTTTTGATGAGTTTAAATCTGTTAAATCTGCTGTTGGGGCAATGTCTTTTAATTTTTGTAATGCTGATACTGGAGAGATCATTGACATTGTTGAAGACAGGCGATTATACAGCCTTACAAGGTACTTTTCCAGATATTCAAAAGATGCCAGATCAAAGGTTAAAAATATTGTTATTGATATGTATAAACCTTATATTGTTCTTATTAAAACAATGTTTCCTAATGCTAATATAATTACCGACAAATTCCATACCGTTCAATTGGTCAATCGAGCTTTAAATAAAACAAGAATCAGTCTTATGAATAAAGATAAATTAAACTATAACAAACTTAAACGATACTGGAAATTATTATTAAGGGATCGTAACAGTTTAAATCATTACAAATTTAAAAGATATACTTGTTTTAACCACCTTATGACCGAAGTTGATATTGTAGATTACTTATTAAATTTAGATGTTACTTTAAAAGAATCATATTGGTTTTATCAACATGTTAGAGAAGCTATTAGTGCAAAAAACACACAAGCATTTGATAGTATTATTGATACTCCTTACTCCAATCTTTCACCTTATATGATTACTGCAAGAAACACTCTTATAGAACACAGAGTGTATATTCACAATTCAATTAATTGCAATTTAACTAACGCTAGAATTGAAGGTATAAACAACCTTATCAAAGTAATTAAACGTATTTCTTTTGGTTATCGCAGTTTTCTACATTTTAAAGCTCGTATACTCCTTATATCAGGTCTAATAAAACCAACATATAATTCCATATAAAAAGAGTGAACTTTTTCATTTTCACCCTTAAACAATTCATTGTATTATAGTTTGAATTTTTATTCATCCACACTATTTGACAAAGAACCTATTTTTATATTTGGTGGAGAATATCGGACTCGAACCGATGACCCTCTGCGTGCAAGGCAGATGCTCTAGCCAACTGAGCCAATTCCCCATAAATTGTGAAAAGGTTAAGTAGGCTCAAAACCTTCTCCTCACAACTTAACGTTGTGCATTGATTATAGCACAACTTATGCATTAATTGCAATCTTTTTTGAAATTTATTTTAAAAATATTAATTTTTTGTAGAATTTAAGACATTATATACATCTTTATACTCTTCTACAAATACAAAATCTAATTTATCAATTATTTCCTCTGGTATTTCATCTAGGTCACGTTCATTTTCTTTAGGAAGAATAATTGTCTTCAAACCACTTCTGTGTGCACCTATTGCTTTTTCTTTTAGCCCTCCTATTGGAAGCACTTGACCACGAAGTGTAATTTCTCCTGTCATACCTATTGTATGATTAACAGGTTTGTTTGTAAGGGCACTTATTAAAGCTGTTGTTAAAGTTATCCCTGCACTAGGTCCATCTTTAGGTGTTGCGCCTTCTGGTAAGTGAACATGAATATCATTTTCCTCAAGCATTTTATAATCTATACCAAATTCGTCGTAATGACTTTTAATATAACTTAAAGCTATGTTAGCTGATTCTTTTATGACATCACCTAGCGAACCCGTTAGTACTAAATTTCCTTTTCCTTTATAGAAAGTTACTTCGATAGGTAGTATGTCACCACCATACTTAGTATAGGCAAGACCATTCGCAACGCCAACTTTATCTTCTTTATTATTTTCAGTATAAAAATATTTCTTTTTACCTAGGTATTTTTCAATGTCATCTATCTTATATAATGTCTTCTTGTTCTTACTTGAAATCATTTCAGTTACAACTTTACGACATATTGTCGCAATTAAACGTTCTGCTTCTCTAACACCNGCTTCTTTAGTATAGTACCTAATGATATTAAGGATTGCCTCATCANTTAACTTAATGTTTTTATTAGTAAGACCNTGATTTTCAAGTTCCTTAGGTAATATATGTCTTTTGACAATATCTAATTTTTCATATTCAGTATAACCAGATAATTCTATAATTTCTAAACGATCACGAAGAGGTTCTGGAATATTATATAAATAATTAGCTGTTAAAATAAATAGCACTTGTGATAAATCATATTCTTCTTCTATATAATTATCATAAAAGTTTTGATTTTGTTCTTGATCAAGCACTTCTAAAAGAGCACTGGCTGGATCTCCTTTATAATCACGAGTCATCTTATCTATTTCATCTATTAAGAAAACAGGATTTGAACTGCCAGCTTTTTTCATACCAGAAATTATACGTCCTGGATTAGCTCCGATATATGCTCTTCTATGTCCTATTATTTCAGCTTCATCATTAACGCCACCTACTGANATCTTCACAAAGTTACGATTCATACTTTTAGCGATACTCTTTGCAAGAGAAGTTTTACCAACCCCTGGAGGACCCGCCAAACAAATAATCGGTGATTTAGAATTTTTAGTGTTTTGTCTAACTGCCAAAAATTCAATAATTCGTTCTTTTATTTTATCTAATCCGTAATGTGTCTCATCAAGTAATTTGCGCGTTTTAACAAGGTCATTATTATCCTTAGTAAACTTATCCCAAGGTAAATCAATTAACCAATCAATATAATTTCTTGTAATACTAATCTCAGGTGAATTAGGAGATAACATTTCATATCGTTTTAATTCTTGTGAAAGTCGCTCTTTTATCTTTGGAGGATAATTAGCTGATTCTATCTTGTTTTTGATAGTATCAATGTCGTCATCTTTTATATTTGCCTCACCAAGTTCTTCTTTTATAACACGTAATTTTTCACGAAGAATGAATTCTTTCTGTGAGTTATCTAATTGCTTTTTTACCTCTATATCTATTTTTTGTTCTAATTCTACCAATTGTCTTTCTTTTTTTATATCTTCCAAAAGCATTAATAATCTTGTATATGGATTAATAGTTTTTAAATACTCTATTTTTCTTTCATATGAAACAGGAACATAAGTAGCCATTATATCTGTAGCTTTAGCTATGCTTTTAATGCCTACCACATCGTTTAATATGCTATTACCTAAATCATGACGTGTTTCAATATATTCTTCAAATTCACGTGTTAATTTATGCATTAAGACAATCTCATCTTTTGGTGTTATCGCAAATTGGGTTGTATTTCCAATAGATGCTTGTAAAATATTATTATTATCTTCATAATTATCGTAACTATATACTTTAACCCTATTTATACCGGTTACTACAACACGAGTAGAACCATTTTGTAATTCCATTTTCAATTTTATTTTGCCCATTACTGCTATCTTTGATAACTCATCTACTTCAAATGATTCATCTAAAGGATTTGAAAGTGGNACAATCAAGATATTATTATCATGATTGTCCTCAGCCATTTGCCAAATTTTTCTATCTATATCATTATTAACTTCTAATCTTATTTCTGAATATGGTAATAAAACCATCCCCCTAAGTAGGATAACAGGTAAAGTTGTTTTGACCAATATGACACCTCCTAAGGAAAAATATATTTATAACTGCAGTTTTAATATTAAAAAATGTCTTCTTTTTTAATAACATTTATTATATATGATATATTTGTTTTGTCAACAAAAAAGAGTTATATTCGATATAGAATCATAACTCTTTTTTCATTTTTTATTAATTGTTTTCAAGAAGTAAATCAAATATTTTTCTAGTCTTTAAATCACTTCTTATAGCATCTTTAACACCATGTAATTCTCTTACTTCTTCTTCTTTAAGTTGATATTTAAGAGCAATCATTGGTATTTCTGCATCTACATCTTCATCTGTTACTTCAATGTTTTCTAATTTAGCAACTTCATTCAATATCAATGCTTGTAAAACTCTTTTCTTAGCAGGTTCTTCATATTCTTTATGTAAATCCTCATGTGTTTTACCTGTGATTTGTAAGAAACTTTGAATATCCATACCTTGCATCATTAGGTTTTGTTCTAGTTGGTTGATCATGAAATGTATTTCATCATCGATCATTTCGTGCGGTATTTCTACATCAATATTTTTAGCTATTTCATCTAAAATTTGTTCTGCAAATTGTTGCTTATTTTGTTCTTCTTTACTTTCAGTTAGTTGCTTTTTCACATATTCAAATAATGTCTCATATGATGTTACTTCTTCGATATCTAAATCTTTATAGAATTCTTCATCTAATTCTGGGATTGATTTTGTTTTAACTTCATTTATTTTAACTTTAAAAGTTACTTCTTTCCCTTTCAATTCNTCACTTGGATATTCTTCAGGAAAAGTTACTTTAATTTCTTTTTCATCATTTGCTTTTAAACCAACTAATTGTTCTTCGAAACCAGGAATAAATGTTTTACTTCCTATCTCAAGTGGATAGTTTTCACCCTTTCCACCTTGGAAAGCAATACCATCATTGAATCCTTCAAAGTCAATAACTGCTGTATCGCCTAAAACTATTGCATCTTCTTTTAAAATAATTTCAGCATAATGACTTCTAAGTTCTTCAATCTCTTTTTCAACTTCTTCTTTTGTAACTTCTACTTCTGGTTTTTTAAGGCCTAAGTTTTTATATTTTTTTAGATTTAATTCTGGTTTTGTGATTACTTCAAATTCAACCTCTATTCCCTCATCGCTAATGCTTTTAATATCTACATTAGGACTTGCAACTGGTTCTAATTTATTATCCTTAATAAGTTTAGAATAAGCTTCTGGCAATACAAAATCTATAGCATCTGCATATAAAGATTCTTTTCCCATCTTCTTCTCGTAAATTTCACGAGGAGCTTTCCCTGCTCTAAAACCATCTATTTTAGCTTTCTTAACATTCTTATTGAACGATTTATCTAAAGCACCTTCCCATTCTTTTGCATCAATTTTTACCATATATTTTTGTTTACTCATTTTCTTCTCCTCTTCTATATCACTAAAAGGATCACTGTTAGTAATCCTATTTAATTTCAATTATTTCAATATCATATTTACCGTTAGGGCTTTCTACAGTAACGATATCACCGACTTTATGTCCTGTTATAGCTTTAGCTATAGGTGATTCATTTGATATCTTATTTAAAGAAGGATCAGCTTCTTTACTTCCCACTATCTTATATTCTTCTTCTTCTTCATCTTCAACATATTTTATTGTTACAGTAGCCCCGATTTTAACTTCATTACATACGCCTTCTTTAATAATAACANCGTTTTCAACCATTGTTTCTAAATCTTGAATACGNGCTTCTAGTNCAGCTTGTTCTTCACGTGCCGCATGATAATCTGCATTTTCTGACAAGTCTCCTAATTCACGAGCTTCTTTTATAGCTCTGATTACTTCAGGGCGATTTACTGTCTTTAAATGAGTCAATTCTTCTTTTACTTTGTTTAAGCCCTCTTGAGTCAAGTAAATTACTCCATGTTTTTCATTTGTCATTTTCTCACCTCATTTAAATGATCTTAAAAAGAATACTACAAATTAACAAATATGTCAACCAATCAACTTTATTCTCATTAAGTCATATTTCTCTACTTTTTTATTTATCGGAAGCCTAACAACTTGTTTTGGATGCCTTGCTGCATCAATTAGATTTCCTTTATTATCTTTAATATATTCTATTTTAAAGAAATGTGTATCAATATTTGGTCCAAAGATTTCAGCTTCGTCTCCCACTTTGAAGAAATTACGCTGTTCTATAACAACTTCTTGTGCTTCTTCATCATAATCTAAAACAATACCTAAGAAATCTTGATTAGAAACTTCTTCTCTTCCAGTGTAATATTGTTCATCAAAACCGGCTCTGTGTTCAAAAAATTGAGGCACAGCATCTCTATTAGCACACCTAAAAAGAATTTTTTCATAATTTTTATTATATTCATAACCATCTTTATTATTACAATACTCGTCTATAACTTTACGATATGTATGTAGCATTGTAGCAATATAGTATATTGATCTCATTCTACCTTCTATTTTAAAAGATCTTACCCCTATATCGATAAGACTTGGTATATATTTTAACATAGAAAGATCTTTTGGCGCAATAGCGTAATTTGAATCATCTGACACATCTAATTCTTCATCATCACGAAGAGTGAAATTCCAGCGGCATATTTGACTACATCCACCACGATTTGAATCCCTTGCTGTTAGGTGGTTTGATAAAACACATCTACCACTAAAACCACTACACATAGCACCATGTATAAATATTTCAGTCTCAATACCTGTTTTATCGATAATCTCTTTTATATCAGTGCCAGACGCCTCTCTTGCAAGAACAATTCTTGTTACCCCTTCATCTTTCCAAAAAGAAGCAGCCTCATAATTAAGTGTTGATTGCTGAGTACTAATATGTATCTCCATCTTTGAATCAATTTCTTTTAATAGTTCTATGACTAGTGGGTCTGATACTATAACAGCATCTACTCCACACTGTTCTAAATCAATTAGATATTCTTTTAAACCTTCTACATCCTCAGAATGAAATATTATATTTACTGTGACGTATACTCTAGCATTATGTTTGTGAGCATACAAACATGCCTCTTTAATTTCAGAAATTGTAAAATTATCATTATTAGCCCTAAGACTATAATTGCGACCACCAATATATACTGCATCAGCACCGTAATGAATAGCATATTTTAATTTTTCTAAATTTCCTGCTGGCGCTAACAACTCCGGTTTCTTTATTATATTACTATTTCTCATTATTTTTCACCCTATATACTGTTTCCTTATATAAAAAGCCTTTATCTGTCTTTCCTTGCATTTGATCCGATACTTTTTTACTGATTTCACAAAGTTTATCCTTATCTTCTAAATGAGATAAAGCTTCAACATAATAATTATAAACATTAAAGAACCTATTCTCCTCAATATTTAAGCTGCTTAAGATAACGTAATCAACAGAAGTTGATAAAGTAGGCAATTCACAAATAATGTTAATTACATCACTACTTAGAATAACAGTACCATCTTCAAACTCATATGTTGGATACATTTTTTTCCTTTGTTCTTCATACATGTTATATAATTTTGGTTCATACGTTTTACCAATATGTTTAAAATAACTACTTATAAGCGGTCTACTAGATACAAACATAGGTAAATACCCATAACCATACATCATAGTAGTCATCTTCGTGTTACTGCATATTTCTTGTATATGATCAAGTGTGATTTCAGTACTTAAAATTCCATACTGTACACCTTTCTCATACCAAAAATTAGAAGTATATTGATTAGTAAGAAAGTGCACTCCAAAATAGACTAAAGGTGTTCTAATTTTTAACGATTTTGCCATGTTAAAAACAGCTAAATCATCAAATATTAAGCCATCTATATCGATATCTTCCAAAATTAATAGATATTCCTTAAGTAAAGGAATATCTTTGTTATACATTAATTTATTAATACTTACAAATAATTCTTTTTTGCTTTGTTTTAATTCTAATGATATCTTTTTAATTTCTTCTATTGATACTTGAAGCGGAGTCATGACGGACATTCTTTCAAGCCCAATTATAAAACCGCTACAATCCTTATATTTAGGTATTTCATCTACCTTACTTGGCATTATCAATATTTTCATTAACTTCATCCTTTCGTTTGGAAACAGCAAGACCATCCCCTACTTTAAAGAATTCTGTATCAAAATCTTCATTATCCTTTAAAAAGATAATATACTCTTTTATTTTATCTACTAATTGTCTTAAATTTTTCTTTTCTATTCTTTCTTTTTGTTCAACTAAACCATGAAAATATATATTATCGCTTATGATAGTACCATTTTTTTTCACATTAGATGAAAATTTTTCNAAAAATTTAGTATACTGCCCTTTAGCTGCATCAATAAAAATAAAATCATATTTCTCTTCAAGTTCAATATCAAGGNCATTTCCTAAAATAAGATTAATTCTTTTTTCTAAATTAAACCTTTTAATATTTTTTAATGCTTCTAAATATCTGACTTCATCCTTTTCTATAGTTGTGACAACAATCTCAGGATCAACTAAAGCCATATTTATAGCTGAGTAGCCAATAGCACTTCCTATCTCTAAAATAGATTTTACATTGTTGCGTTTTATATAATTAAGTAAAAATTTTAAGCCATATGTATCCATTATAGGAACATTATTCTCATCGGCATATTTTTTCATTAATCGCATGTTGTTAATACATCTCCTTTATTGTCAATCAAGTATATGTTTTACAATTTCTCTTGAACTCATACTTTGATTAATGCTAAAAGTCCCTTCATTTAGCTTTTTAATTCCATTTAAATTCAAATATAATTTAAACATTTTGGGGTTTCTTATTAATTTTTCCTCATACAACATAGTTGCTACATCATCTATACTATCTTTATTCGAGATAACTATTTCTTTTGCTTGATGATCTTCGCCTACTGGACTTAAATGATAATTAAACAAAGAACCAACTATTAGAATAAAAAGGCTTAATGAAAAGAAAAGGAATATTGCAACATTTCTAAATCTTTCCATAAGCTAATGCAAAACGAGCTTATTGCTCGCCTTGTCCTTCATTATTATTTTGTAAGTTCTCAAGAATAGTTTCAATTATCTTCCATTCTTTTTCTGTCTCTATTGGTCCAAGATCAGAAGCTTCTTTTTCTGGATCAAATGTTGAAGCGTATACTTTAGTATTACCTTCTTCATCAGTTGTATTATCTGTATAAATAATATAGTGTTTTCCAGTTTCGTCTGAATCAAATGTGAATAGCACTTCACATTGTACTTCTTTCCCTTCGTCATTAATGACAGTAAACATATTTTTTTCTTCCATAATTCTATCCCTTTCTATTTTTATCTAAATATGATTGAAGAATAAAAGTTGCTGCTAATTTATCCACTGATTTCTTTCTTTTCTTTCTTGACATATCTGCCTTAATCAATAAATTGTTAGCTTGAACAGTAGTCCATCTTTCATCTTCTAAAATAATATTCTTACCAAGAAAATCTTCTAATTTTTGTTTAAATTCTAGTGTTTCGATTGCTCTTGGACCAAGTGTGTTGTTCATATTCTTAGGTAATCCTAAAACAACATTTTCAACTTCTTCTTTTTCTATAATATCTTTAATAGGATTAAGTAATTCATCATATTCTCCCTCATTAAAGAAAATAGTTTTATAAGAACTTGCAATTAAGCCAGTTTTATCACTTATAGCAATACCTAATGTCTTAGTACCTAAATCTAAACCAATTGATTTCATAATATATTATCAAAATAATTTCGAACTAAAACATCTATTATTTTAGCACGATCGAGCTTTGATATTTTTGCTCGAGCCTCCCTATGACTAGAAATGTAACCCGGATCCCCGCTCATTACATAACCAACCAACTGGTTAATTGGATTATAACCTCGTTCCTCAATCGCCTCGTAAACTTCTTTTAAGGTCTCAGCAACCATAGCCTCATTAAGCTCTTCAACATTAAATAGACTAGTTGTATTTGATTGCATACAATCACCTCGCTTTAGAATATTACATCTATATTTTATCATTATTACTTCTTTATTGCAACCAAAATATTAACCCTTGTTTTATAACTTTTCTTTTATATTAGAAAGAATTTCGTCCAAGTTAGTAATATCTGTTCCACCACCCTGGCCGAACGTTTTAGAACCCCCACCATTTCCAGAAGCTTTAGTAGATGCTTCTTTTATAAGAGCACCACAATCAATATTTGCAGCTATGTCTTGATGAGCTTTAGCTATAAAATTAACATTATTCTCTCTTACATTAGCTATAAATACAAAACCAACACCAATTTTTTCACTCAAACGATCAACTAATTGTTTTAAAAAAGGTATATCGTAATCTTGCGTTCTAGTAACAATGTACTTGTAACCATCTTTTTCAACTACTTCATCATCAAATGAAGATAAGTCTTCTAAAGCTTTTGCATTTCTTGCATTTTCGTATGCCTTTTCTAAATCTTTAACCTTTTCCCTTACATTAGCAACCTCTAATCTATTATATATAATATCTGCATATGATGTAGGAGCACTATTATCAATATGTACATCAAAGTTTAATGTGATACCTTCCCCATATGCTTGAGCTATAATCCTTTTTGCTTTTTCAAGTAATCTTTTCATCTCTTCGTTGTAAGGATCAATAACGCTATATAATTCAATTTCAATATTCTTATCTGTTGTTGCTTCTATTCTAAACACATTTGAGCCTTTCGATTCGAAGGTTTTAATAGCAAATCTGTTTATATCACCTACATTTTTAACATGAGTTCCACCACACAATTCAATTGCATCATATAGCGTAACAACTCTTACTGTATTTTCATATTTTTCCTCAAATAAAGCTACAGCGCCCTTTTCTTTTGCTTCTTCTAGTGTCATAGTCTCAATTATAGCATCTGCTTTAGTAGCAATTTTTTCATTCACAAGCTTTTCTGCTAAAACTATTTCTTTATCACTTATATTATTCTGATACGTAAAATCAAATCTCAACTTCTTATCATCAACACTAGAACCCGCCTGTGTAACAGACTCCCCTAGAGCTTCTTTTAAAGCCTCTTGTAGAAGATGTGTTGCACTATGATTTTTAGCTATTTCTTCTCTTCTTTCAACATCTATTTTAGCTTTAACTAGATCGCCCACTTTGACTTTACCATCTGTTTTACCATAATGTAAATGCTGGTTGTGAGGAGCTAAAGTAACATTTTCGACATTAAAATTTAAATTTTGTCCTTCAATAATTCCTGTATCAGCAACCTGGCCTCCCTTTTCTGCATAAAATGGGGTTTTATTTAAAATTATATAACCTTCTCCAGTTAACTCTGATACCATTTTCTCGTCTTTTATTAAACCTATTATTTCTGCTTCTGTTTCGTATGATTCATATCCAATAAAAAGACTTTCTTCTTTGAAATCTAGCAAATCTTTATTTTGTGTTTTCATACTTTTTTCCTTCCCTCTAGCTCTCCTAGCTCGTTCTTTTTGTCTTAACATACAAGCGTCAAATTCACTTTTATCCATCTTATAGCCTTTTTCCTCAAGGTACTCCATTGTTAGTTCACAAGGAAAGCCATATGTATCATATAATTTAAAAGCATCATCTCCCGATATAACATTAGATGTAGCAGACTCAATCATTTGTTCTAACCTCTCCTCACCACAAGATAAAGTTTTTCCAAACAAAGTTTCTTCTTTTAATATTAAATCAGAGACTATTTCTTTTTTATCTTCTAAATTAGGATAAGCGTCTTTCATAATTGATATAACTACAGGAACTAAATTATAGATAAAAGGACCTTCTATACCTAATTTTCTTCCATAACGAGCTGCCCTACGAAGTAACCTTCTTAAAACATAACCACGCCCTTCATTTGAGAATGACGCACCGTCGCTCAAAGCGAAAGTAAGTGCCTTAACGTGGTCTGCTATTACTTTAAAAGACATATCGTCATTATATTCTTTCCCACTTATCCTACTTATTTCCTCTATAATTGGCAAATATAAATCAGTTTCGAAATTCGTTTTAGTATTTTGAATAATAGACGTGATTCTTTCAAGTCCCATTCCAGTATCAATATTCTTACTAGGCAGTTCTTGATACTCTGATCTATCAACACCTTCTTTAGCATTATACATACTAAATACATTATTCCATATTTCAACATAACGGTCATTTTCTATTTCTTCTTTTAGTAGAACTAGTCCTTTTTTTTCAGGATCATATTCCTCACCACGATCATAGAATATTTCACTATCAGGACCTGATGGACCTTCTCCTATTTCCCAAAAATTATTTTCAAGTCTTATAATATGACTAGGATCAACTCCTTGTTCTATCCATAAGTCATAAGTCTCATCATCATCTGTATAGATAGTCATATAAAGTTTATCTTTATCTAAATTAAAATACTTCTCACTAGTAAGAAGTTCATATGAGTAAGCTATTGCCTCTTTTTTAAAATAATCTCCAACCGAAAAATTCCCAAGCATCTCAAAGAATGTATGATGTCTAGCTGTTTTACCAACATTTTCGATATCATTTGTTCTAATGCATTTTTGACTACTTACCATTCTTCTATTTTTAGGAACAATTGTTCCGTCAAAATATTTTTTAAGTGGTGTTACCCCTGCATTGATCCAAAGCAATGAAGGGTCATTTAGAGGTATTAAAGAAGCACTAGGAATTATTGTGTGTCCTCGTTCTTCAAAATATGTTAAAAACATTTTTCTTATCTCATTACTGCTCATTTTTTTCATTTTACATGTTCCTTTCACGAACGATTTCTGTTAATTTCTTGTTCAAATCATCTAGTGTTCCGTCATTGTGAATATAATAATCAAAATCATCATAATGATCAAAACCTGTTTCAGTAATATCCTGTAATTGTTCTTTAGTAAGACCATTATCAAAGTTATCTCTAACAATTCTAATCGTTATAACATTATCAAATACTGATTTAGGTTTTTCTACTTCGATTTCTAATCTTGCATCATCTATTATTATTACATCAAAGAAAAACGAAAGAATTTCAATATCATCGATCATTCTATTAACAAAAAAATCCTTTTTTCCTAATTTACCCCTAATTAGATCTGTTCCTAGGGTTTGAAGTAATTCTCTTGGCTTTGTTGATTCACATCCGTCCCAGCCAAAATGGTTTTTAGCATAATCTTTGACATGCTCGCCATATGAAGCTATAGCTACTTTTTTGCCCATGTTTTCTAATTCTTTCTTCAAAAAGCGGGCTGAAGTGGTTTTGCCGTGTCTTGCTTTACCAGTAATTATATAAATAATAGGGTTTTTATTAATAAATTCCATATTTATTCATGATCCTCTTCTTTAAATCTTAGTATCTCAAATTTCTGTTCAGCAAATAATAATACAGATTTAATAACTGCAATTAAAGGAGTTGCTATAATCATACCAACAATTCCAAAGAAATAACCAAACAATAATAATCCAATTAAAATAGTAACCGGATGAAGTTTCATCGTTTTGCTCATAACTAATGGTTGAATGAAATTTCCTTCAATAAATTGAATAATAACAACTGCAACAAGGACAACAANACCTGTTGCAATATCCTGGGTAAACGCAACTAAAACAGCAGGAAAGGCACCTAAATAAGGTCCTATATAAGGTATAACATTAGTGATTCCGCAAATCAAACCAAATAATAACGGCGCTTGTAAACCTGTTATTGTAAATACTACTGAACTTAGTATAAATACTAAAGTCGATACAAGAAATGTACCTTTAATATAATTAAATACTGAATCATTAGCATTTGTAAATAATGCAAGCGCGTCCTTTCTAAAAGCTTTTGGTATCATCGACATTAACACTTTTCCAACATTATCAAAATCAAATAATAAATAAAANCCTATCATAAGCCCTACGGCAACAATACCTATAGTTGAAAACATTGCCTTTANAAAACCAATAACAGTCATTGGAATATCTGTAGTAAGTGAACTAACGAAATTGTTAACTGAAAGAACTAAATCAGCTTTAAACGTTTCAATATCAATAAAACTTAGATCACTAAATCGATTCACAAAACCATTTAACCAGTCTGTAATACTACCAAAAATGTTTGGTAATATAGTAATGAAATCATTAACTTGCCCTAGCAATAATGGGAAGATAGTAGTTATAACCAAATACAATATTAGTAACATCACAATATAAACCAATGCAGTTCCAACCACTCTACTTATTCCACGTCTATGTAAAAATTTAACACAAGGATCTAAAAGCCAAGCAATAATAATTCCTATAAAGAAAGGAGATAAAATCTTTATTATAAGCAGTAGGAAAGGCAAAATCTGCCACTCTTTAAATATAAGTGTTATAGAATAAATTCCTACAATAACTAATAAAACATATAAAATTTTTAATATCTTACTTCCTAATTTAATTACTTCATTTAAACTTTTAGTATCTACTTTTTCATTATTAAACAAATTTCTCATGCGATACCTCCATCACATAAATTATATCACATATTACCCATTGTAATATAGTGTTCTTACCTTCTTAATCGCGATTTCTATTATTAATTAAAAACAATCTTAATATCTCAAGCATATTAGAGATAAGAGATGCAACATATGTTAAAGCTGCAGCTGTAAGCATATTTTTTACAGGTTGCTTCTCAGACGTTTCTATCAATTTCTCTTTTTCTAATATTCTAATTGCTCGACTTGATGCATTAAACTCAACAGGAAGAGTTATAAATTGAAAAACTAAAGTAGCTGCTAGTAGGATAATTCCAATAAGGGCGACATTAAAAGCCGATGCTAGTATTCCTATTACAAGTACTACGTATCCTATACGTGATGCTAAATTAACAACAGGCACAATTGTATTTCTTATCATTAAAGGAGCATATTTTTTATTGTGTTGTATAGCATGACCACATTCATGAGCTGCAATAGCAACAGAGGAAATTGTTGTACCATGATAAACTTCACTAGATAACCTAACTACTTTACGCCTTGGATCATAATGATCAGTCATTTTACCTTTAGTTTCCACTATTGTTATATTCTTAAGTCCGTTTCTATCCAATATTTCACGAGCTACATCAAAACCTGTTAATCTCTTCTTATTTTCTGTAGTACTATACTTACTATAAGTCCCACTTACTAGCAATTGAGCACCTAATACTAAAAGAAAAGAAAGTAAAAGCAATCCTAATTCCATATGTTATCCCTCCTTAATTTCATATGTGGTACCTTCTCTACTATCCTTTATAACTATTCCCATAGATAATAGATAATCTCTTATCTCATCAGCCTTAGCATAATCTTTTCTAGATTTTGCCTCATCTCTTTCCTTTATCATTTCTTCTACTTTGATAACTAAATCATCATCTAAAACCATCTCTTTTATATTTAATAAGTCAAGTGATAAAACTTTATCAAAATCTTCTATTAATGAAAGTTTAGTATTATTGTTTAAATCATTTGATTTAATAACTTCAAACAAAATAGTCAATGCATTAGCAGTATTTAAATCATCCTCTAACGATTCTTTAAATCTTTTTTGATATAGGGAAAACTCTTTTTCCATAATTATACTGTCATCTTGCTTTATGCTTTTAATCCTATTTAATAATTTTTCGTATGACAAAGAAGCCGTATCAAGTGATTCATAACTAAATACTAATTGATTACGATAATGAGACCCAAGGCAAAAGAAACGATATGCCAAAGGTTTATATCCCTTTCTTTCTAAAAGCGATAAAGTTAAAAACTCACCCTTTGATTTACTCATCTTGCCACTTTGATCATTTAAATGCTCAGCATGTACCCAATAATTACACCATTTATGGCCTAAATAAGCTTCACTTTGAGCAATTTCATTTGTGTGATGAGGAAATATATTATCTACACCACCACAATGAATATCTAAGTTCTCTCCAAAATGTTTCATGCTTATACCAGAGCACTCAATATGCCATCCAGGATATCCAACGCCCCAAGGAGAATCCCATTTCAAGGCTTGATCTTCAAATTTTGATGATGTAAACCAAAGTACAAAGTCATATGGGTTTCGTTTATTCTTATCTTCTAAAACATCTGACCTTGCACCAACTATTAAATCTTCCTCGTTACGACCCGACAACTCATAATAACCATCAATTTTATTGATATCAAAATATACATTGCCGTTTGCAACATAAGCAAAATCTTTTTCTAACAATGTAGAAATAATTTTTATATACTCATCAATTAAGTCAGTTGCCTTCTCTATAATGTCAGGTTTTTTAACATTAAGTTTCTTGGCATCCTCAAAAAAAGCATCAGTATAGAAATCTGCTATTTCAAGAACACTTTTCCCTTCACTTTTTGCACTCTTTAACATTTTATCTTCGCCAGTATCAGCATCTGACGTCAAGTGTCCTATATCTGTTATATTCATAACTCTTTTAACATTATAACCAATATAATTAAGTGTTTTTTCAAAGATATCCTCAAATATATATGTCCTTAAATTACCAACATGGGCATAATTATATACCGTTGGTCCACAAGTATACATCTTAACTTCATTTTTATCTATTGGCATAAATTCCTCTACCCTTTTGGTAAGTGTATTATATATTTTCATATATACCTCCTTATTTTTGTAAACGATTTAAAACAACATCTTTACCTAATAAATATATCGTATCAGGAAGTTCTGGGCCATGCATCTGTCCACTTACTTTTATTCTAATAGGCATGTATAATAATTTTCCTTTAACATTAGCTTTGTCTTTAGTGTTGTTGATAGCTAAAGTAATATTATCCAAATTCCAATTATCAATATTTTTTATCTCTTCTTCAAACACTTTTAAAACAGTTTCAATAGACGCATCACTTTCCATAAATTCTTTAGCTTCGCCTTCAATAACAATATCATCATTAAAGAAAAGCGATACTAAAGAAACAATTTCTTTACCATAACTTATGTGCTTTTGATATAGTTTTACTAAATGATTTAACCACTCTGTACTTTTGTCTTCTATATTATATGCATCTTTCAAATGAGGTATTGTTATCTCACAAAGTTTTTCAATAGGTAGTTTTTTTATGTAATGAGCATTCACCCAATTTAATTTTTTCACATCGTAAATAGCTGGTGATTTACTAATTCTTTTAGGATCAAATATCTTAGCTAATTCTTCTAAAGTAAATATCTCTACATTATCAGAAGAACTCCAACCAAGAAGCGCTAAATAATTTACAATTCCTTCTGGCAAATAACCATCATTATACAAATCCATAAAAGATGCATCACCATTACGCTTGCTTAACTTTTGACCATCTTCACCCAACACCATTGGCAAGTGAATATATACTGGCCTCTCCCATCCAAAAGCATCATAAAGCAAATTGTATTTTGGAGTAGACATCAAATATTCATTTCCTCTTGCAACATGCGTAATAGCCATCAAATGATCATCAACTACATTAGCAAAATTATAAGTTGGAAAACCATCTGATTTTAATAATATCTGATCTTCTAAAATTTTATTTTCAACGCTAATATTTCCAAAAACAACATCTTCATAAGAACTTATGCCTTCTTTAGGCATCTTCTGCCTTATAACATATTTTTCACCATTTTTAATTTTATTAGCAATTTCTTCTTTAGTTAAATTCTTACAATACCCATCATACAAAAAAGCTCTCTTTTCAAGTTCTGCCTGATGTCTTAAATCCTGAAGTCTTTCCTCAGAACAAAAACAATAATATGCNTTTCCTTTTTCNACTAATTCATGAGCATATTTACTATATATATCTAACCTCTCACTTTGAGTATACGGACCATATAAACCAGGGTTGTTAGGCCCTTCATCGAACTTGAGTCC